>Ga0210077_1000096_pt1 | contig 46557 bp, 33 predicted proteins | sample RushMan_CattailN_5_FD_185556 | JGI IMG/M metagenome (GOLD analysis project Ga0210077, IMG submission 185556) | Wetland microbial communities from San Francisco Bay, California, USA, that impact long-term carbon sequestration -... | ecosystem: Environmental > Aquatic > Marine > Wetlands ...
CCGCCATACTATTTCGGATACGGCAGAACAAACGTTTGGCGCAATCAATTGTTCATTTATTATGGTTGCATTATCACGTGACGATGTCAAGAGTTTCCGGCAATAAGCCGGGCCGGGCGGCCGGCCCGCCCGGGAGCGAGTGTCGTCGACTCGAGTCCCGTGCGGGCGGGCATCGGGTCATACCAAGCCATCATGTTAAAAAATATGTAGATAGCCCGAAATTGAGCTAATTGTCGGGCTTAACAGAATTCTCCGCTCCACGTCAAGCCGGGAGAACCGCCCCGCATGCGCAGCCGCGTTCTACCCGCCTTCGGCCGCATGGGCGTCATTTCCTGATTTGAAGGACAAAATACTCTCCAAGAGTACCGGAACGTCGCTTGGGGTGCACTCTCCAAGGAATGGTTCTTTGACTTTCGGGGGAGCCGGACAATAAACCTTGGCATCTTTCTTGCAGAATAAAGCGAGAGCCTTTAGAAAGGAGGTTGGTCATGAAAGCAAAGTTGCTGCTGGCGGTGATGTTCATGGTTTCATTCGGCGTTTTATCAGGGTACGGGCAATTATCGCCGCTCAACGCGAAGATAGATTTTCCGTTCACTGCGGCGGGCAAGGTCCTTCCTGCCGGGGATTACGAAATAGTCATAGACACAACCGCGAACGTCGTCAGGGTGCAGGGGAAAGGCAGGGCCGAGTCCGTGCTGCCGATCATAACCCGGACCTCCGGAGAAATGCGCGCAAACCCGCAAGAAGCCGACTTGGTGTTCGATGTGATCGGCGATACCTACGTCCTATCGGAAGTCTGGAGTCCGGCTGAAGACAGTTACTTGGTGGTGGCAACGAAGGAGCCGCACGCGCACATGGTCGTCAAATTGAAACACTAGGGGGGTCGGGCGGTATGGGGTCAGACCAAGTCATCATGTTGAAATATAGATAATAATGAATTAAGCCCATTTGTCAGGCTTAAGTCGCTGTTTTGCCCCGAAAAAGAGCACTTAACGAGGGAAGTTGACCGGCCGAGCCTCAAGGATCGCCCACCCGTTGAGCCTTCGTTTTCGGGCCTGAAAACGAGGACTTAAGAGCTTGGAGCCCGCGCTCGAGAGCGCCAGGCAGAGCGGACCGGCAGATCGCAAATCCGAGGCAAGTCGCTCGCAATATCGACGCGGCCCCCGATCTCCGGAACGTCAGCCGCAGCCTCCGGGTAATCTGTCAAGCTTGACATGATATTGTGGGCGGAATAACATTTTCGCCAAAAGCCACAAAATCGGAAAAGAGAATTGCGCGGAGGTCCCCAAGCCATGCGGTACAAAGTCATTTTCTCCATCGGGCTCGTCCTGGCGGCGAGTCTTGCCGGCGGTTGCCGGAAGGCCGCGTCCACCGAGGCGCCGTCCGTCTCCTCGCCGAACGGCGAGCTGGCGATCGGGCTCTCGCTCCGGTCCAAACCCCAGCCCTATCTTCCCGGAGAGCGCGCGTATTACAGGGTTACCTACAAGGGCGCTCCCGTCCTCGACGACTCCCCGCTCGGCCTCGACTTCCTCGGCGCTCCGGCCCTCGACCGCGATTTCCAGGTGGTGTCGACGAGCCGCGGCGAGAACGATTCCACGTGGGACAATCCCCTCGGCGCGCGGCGCGCCGTCCCCGATCGCTACAACGAGCTGACCGTCTCCCTCCGTGAAAAGAACCCTCCGAACCGCCGTCTCGACGTCGTCTTCCGCGCCTATGACGAGGGCGTCGCCTTCCGTTACGTCCTGCCCGGACAGGAAGGGCTCGAGGAATTCACGATCGCTTCCGAGCTGACGGGCTTCGCCTTCGCCGGAGACGCCGCGGCCTTCGCCCTGAACATGGGCAGGTTCAATACCCACAACGAGGGCGAGTACCTTCCCGTGGCCCTCTCCGACATCAAGCCGGCCTCGATCATCAACCTGCCGCTTCTCGTCCGGATGCCCGGCGGCGGCCCGTGGGCGGCGCTCCTCGAGGCCGACCTAACCGACTATCCCGGACTCTACGTGGGCGGCGTGCCCGGCCTCCCCAACGCCCTGGCCGCCAAGCTCTCGACGCCCCCGGGCCGTCGGGCCGACCAGGCGGTCGTCGGCAAGACGCCCATGCCTTCTCCCTGGCGGGTGCTCATGATCGCCTCGGATCCCGGCCGGCTCATAGAAACCAACTACCTCCTCCTCGACCTCAATCCGCCCTGCGCCCTGGCCGACACGTCCTGGATCGAGCCCGGCAAGGCCGCCTGGGACTGGTGGTCCGGGAGCTTCGCCACCGGCGTCAACTTCGAGCCGGGCATGAACACGGCGACCATGAAGCACTACATCGACTTCGCCGCCGCCCACGGCCTCCGGTACATGTTGGTCGACGCGGGCTGGGCCCCGCTCGAGCCGAACGGCCGGCTCGAGGACATCCTGAGCTTCCGGCCCGAGGTGAACATCCCGGGGATCATCGCCTACGGAAACGCCAAGAACGTCAAGGTCCTGCTGTGGGTCGAATGGCGGGCCCTCGACGCCCACATCGACGAGGCCATGGCCCTCTACGAGAAATGGGGCGCGGCCGGAATCAAGGTCGATTACATGAACCGCGACGACCAGGAGATGGTGAACTTCTACGAGCGGGTCGTCCGCAAGGCCGCCGAGCACCGTCTGACGGTCGACTTCCACGGCGCCTACAAGGGAACAGGACTGCGCCGCACGTACCCCAACCTGCTCGTGCGCGAGGGCGTCATGGGCCTGGAATACTCGAAGTGGACCGAGCGCGTGACCCCGGAGTACGATGTGACCATACCCTTCACACGGATGCTGGCCGGACCGATCGATTTCACCCCCGGGGCATTCCGCAACGCCGCCCGCGGCAAGTTCAGGGCGCTGGACATCGCCCCGATGTCGCAGGGGACGCGGGCCCACCAGCTGGCGATGTACGTCGTGTATGAGGCCCCGCTGGTCATGGTTTCCGACTACCCCGAGGCGTACCGCAACCAGCCCGGCTTCGAATTCATCGAGAAGGTTCCGACCGTCTGGGACGAGACCCTGGTCCTCTCGGGCGAGCCGGGACGGTTCATCGTCGTGGCCCGGCGCAAAGGAGCCGACTGGTACCTCGGCGCGATGACCAATTGGGATGCCCGCGACATCGAGGTCCCGCTGGGCTTTCTCGGCCAGGGCGATTTCGACGTCCGACTTTTCGCGGACGGTCCGGAGGCCGACGAGGATGCGACGAAGCTCGCCATAACGACAACCGCCGTGACCGCGACCGGCACGCTCGCCCTTCACCTGGCGCCCGGTGGCGGCGCCGCGGTAATCCTTCGGGGTCAGACCAAGTAAGGTCATCGAGGCAGACGAGTGAAACCGGAAGAGAGGGAGGCCGAATTCGGGCCGGGAAAGAGCGGGCGCCCGAAAGCCCCTTTCCGGCAGTCACTTGGCCGTCGAACGGGAAAACGCGGTCAACTCCCCATGCCGGCCGCGCGGACTCGAACGACGAGCCCGGTTGCGGGACGGGCGGCGGAGGCCGTTCTCGCGGCAGCGGCGGCGGTCCTCATCCTCGCCGCCATGTCCTGCTCCCCGGGCGCGAAGACCGTCACGGTCGAAAGTCTGCTCCTGGAGATGGTCGATTTCGAGACCCTGGCCGCCCGGCCCCGGCCGTTCTTCCTGGAGGCGACGGCCAGCAGCTACAGCCGCGAAAGCCGCAAGGGCGGCGAGGCCTGGTTCGACAACCGGGACGTCGGCCAGTACGTCCGCACCGAGACGCATGACGGCCGCACCGAGCAGGTCCTGGCCGACCTGACCGGCCCGGGCGCGGTCACCCGGTTCTGGTCGGCCAACCCGGCGCGGACCAATACTGTCCGGTTCTATTTCGACGGCGAGATCGCGCCCCGACTGGAGCTGCCGCTGGCCGGGCTTTTCAATGGCGAAACGGCCCCCTTCGGCCCGGAATTCTCGTATGTCAGCGGAACAGGCGGCAACCTCTACTACCCCCTCCCTTACGCCTCGTCCCTCAAGATCACGATCGAGGAGTCGCAAAAGCCCGTCAGGCTCTACTACGAGATCGGGTACCGGACTTACGAGAAGGGGGCGCGCGTCGTCGCCTTCGATCCCGCTCGGGCGGGGACATGGGCCGCGGCCCAAGCGGAGGTCGCCGCGGCTCTTCTCCACCCCGGGCCCGCCCCGGCGCCAAAGGGCGCCGAGAGGACCACCCGGCGGCTGACGATCCCGCCCGGCGAGACGCGCGGCCTGCCCGCCGTCGAGGGGCAGAAGGCCGTCTTCGAATGGTCGGCCCGTGTCCTGGACACGCGCGAGAGCCGCCGCTGGGACGACCCGATGCGGGCCCACAACGCGTACCGTTTCCTCCTCCTCGACGTGAGCTTCGACGGCCGGCGCAGCATCCTCGTCCCGCTCGGGGATTTCTTCGGCTCCGGGCCGGGCGTCAAGGCCTACGAAAACCTGTTCTTCACGGTCCACGAGAGCGGCCCGATGACGAGCCGGCTGCTGATGCCGTTCGCGAAATCGATGGCCATGAGCCTGACCAACGCGGGGACGGTCCCATACACGGTCGAGATCGGACTGCTGGTCGGCAAACACGCCTTCACCGGCCGCGGCTATCATCTGCGCGCCCAGTGGGGGTCGCTGAGCCGTGAGAGCTGGCCGCCCTTCGACACGAACGTCCTCACGGCGGCCGGCGAAGGCAAAGTCGTCGGAACGGTCTACCAGATCGCCAACCCCGTGCTCGTTTGGTGGGGAGAAGGCGACCAGAAGATCTTCTTGGACGGCGAGGAATTCCCGAGCACGTTCGGGACGGGGACCGAGGACGACTACGGTTTCGCCTACGGCTACAACGGCACATTCACCCGGCCGTTCCATGCCCAGACCCGGGTCGACGGGCCGTGGAGCGGCGGTCACATCAGCCTCAACAGATGGTACGTGCTCGACGCTCTGCCCTACCGGACGGGCCTGCGGTTCGATCAGGAGATGTGGCACTGGATGCCCTGCCGGCCGACCTGGAGCCACGTCGTCTACTGGTACGCGGCTCCCGGAACCCCCGGGCCCGCCGAGATCGACGCGGCCGGTCTGTCACCCGTGGACCTCGGGATCCGAGAGGACATGGTCGAGCCGATGGAGGGCGAGACGCTCCGCAGCCAGGTGACGGGCGGAGCCGTCAGGACGGAGCGGCTGGCCAACTGCTCCGGCGCCGAGCATCTGGTGTGGCGCGGGGCCCAGGCGGGCGAGCGCCTCACGGTGCGCTTCAAAGCGCCTGAGGCGGGCCGGTATGCGATCGAGCTCAACCTCTGCCAATCGCCCGACTACGGGAGGCATAAGCTCTTTGTCAACGGGCGGCCGGTCGACGGGATATTCGACTGTTACTCGCCGGAACTCTACTGGATCCATCCGAAGCTCGGCGTCTTCAGCCTCGGGGAAGGGGACAACACGCTGACGGTCGTGGCCCTGCCGCGCAACGCCGAGGCCCGGCCGGGCAACACCTTCGGCCTGGACTACATCCTGCTCACCCGGCAGTAGGGACGGCAGGCCGCACTCGCAAGCGAAACGATTGTTCTAAGCGCTTCCCTTTCCATTACGGCTTGCTTATAATGAGGCCAAACGCTTGAATGGAGGACTTGCATGACCAGAAAAGCTCTTTTCGCATCCGCGGCAGTTTCGACCTTGTGCCTGGTATCCCTGTTGTCCCTTTTCGCTTTGAGCGCCCCGGCCTCCGGAGCGGACGAGACGGGCAAGGCGCAGCCAGCCGTCCTGACAGTGAGGGAGCGGGACGCGCTCGTGCTCGACATCACCCGCAAGCGGCTCGACACGCTGCTCCCGCGCCTCATGCGCGAGACGGGCTTCGACATGTGGATCATCACCTGCAACGAGGACGATCTCGACCCCATCTTCAAGACTATGATTCCCTACGAAAACTGGTGTCCGATCACCCAGATTGTCGTCTTCTTCGACCGGGGGCCGGCCAAGGGCGTCGAGCGGATCAACATATCGCGGACCGACACCAAGGGCCTCTTCTCCAACGCCTGGGACGCGGCCGCCTGGGACGCGAAAAAGGGGGAGAGCCAGTGGGCCTGCCTGGGACGGATCGTCCGCGAGCGGACCCCCAAGCGCATCGGCATCAACGAGGGTGAGGTCGAATGGTGCGCTGGAGGCCTGACTTCGGTCCTCAGGAAGAGGCTGGTCGAGGCCGTCGGCCCGCAGTCCGCAGCGCGCCTCGCATCAGCCGAGCCGCTGGCGACTCTCTGGGCGGAAACCCTCGTCGACGAGGAGGTCGAGGTCATGGAGCGGGCCGCCGCCATCTCCCACTCGATCATCGCCGACATGTTCTCGAGCGCCGTTGTCACGCCGGGGCAGACGACGGTCGACGACCTGGTCTATTATTATTGGCAGCGGATCGCCAACCTGGGCTTCGGACCGGCGTTCCACCCCTTCGTCTCGATCCGCGGCCGCAGCCCCGAGAACCGGGAGAAATTCGGCAAGGGCGACAAGGTCATTAGGCCGGGCGACTTCCTGCACTGCGACGTCGGCCTCAAGTACATGCGATGGAACTCCGATCACCAGGAGATGGCCTACGTCCTGCGGCCGGGCGAGACCGACGCCCCCGCGGGCTTCAAGAAGATCATGGCCGAGACCAACCGCCTCCAGGACATCTACTGCGCCGAGTTCAAGACCGGATTGACCGGAAACGAGCTCCTGGGCAACATGCTGGCCAAGGCCCGCGAGGCCGGCATCCCGGGCCCGCGGATCTACTCCCATTCGCTCGGCCTGTTCCTCCACGAGCCGGGGCCGCTCATCGGGCTTCCCTGGGAGCAGGTGAACAACGCGGGGCGCGGCGACGTCAAGCTGGTTCCGATGAGCTGCTTCACCTGCGAGCTGAGCGCCACGGGTCCCGTGGCGGAGTGGGGAGAGGACTTCCGGGTGCCGCTCGAGCAGGACATCGTCTGGACGGGCGAGCGGGCCATCTTCCTCGACGGCCGTCAGACCGCCTTCCATCTGATCAGGTAGCTCGCGCCCGAACGTCGGGTCGGGGGTTCCCGCGAACTCGCCCACCCGGGCTTCGTCCACGAAGCGGGTCTTGCGCAAGCCCGGGCGCTCAATCCAGGCGGTCGAGGACGATTTCGACGAGGTCCATCCCCAAACCCCGGGTGCGCGGGTCCCTGCCGACCAGGGTCAGGAAGAGAAGGTTCTCGCCGGCCTCCAGGTCGAAGGTCCCCATGGGCAGCAACTCGCTCACGCTGCGCGCCTCCGCGTAGAGGTTCACGGGCTCGCCGGCCGGCAGGTCGTTGCGGTAGAGCTGGACGATCGCCTGACCCGGCCCTTTGACGGCCTTGAGACCCACGGCGTACTTCCCGGCGGCCGGGATGTCGCAGATGAACGACACGTGGTGGGGACCGAAGACGTCCTCGCCGGACGTCCTCACCGAGAGGTACCTGACGCGGCTGTCGCCGACCTGCTCGCTCGTCTTTTCGAGGACGGCGTTCTGGAGGGATGAGGAGTGGATCGGCACGTTCCAGCCCGGCACGAAAACGATCTTCCTCGGGTCCGAGACCTTTCGGGCCGCGACGGGGGGCAGGGAGTCTCCGGCGGGAGGCGGCGCCGCGGAGTAGAAAAAGACCACGGCGGCGTAGTCGGTGGGCGTGAGGTTGCCCTCCGGGCCGTGCTCGATCGTGTAGTCGATACTCTGCGCATAGGCATAGCTGTCGGTCACGAGCCAGCGGTAGCCGCCGGTCCGGCCGAGAGGCTTTTCATAGTCCAGGCAGCCGCTGAGCGGGCGCGAGCCGCGGCTCTCCCAGCGGCCGGGAACGTCGTACCAGCCGCCGTTGAAGGAGTCCTCGGAACCGGTCCCGGGGATGGCCGGGGCGCCGTCGATGACGGCCCGGTCGTCACCCTCGAAGAAGGGCGTCTGGCCCGGAGTCAGGCCCTGGGCCTGGAGGATCATGCCGACGACGTGGCCCCGGCCGGTCGTCCGCAGATACGTGAAGGGGACGCCCTCGCGGGTGGGGTTCTCGCGATGCCAGCGGGCATAGAACCGGCCTTCATCCTCAGCCTTGCCGAGGGGCGCGAAGGTGACCTCGGACCGGACCTCGACGGGCGGTCCGGCCGAGCGTTCCGACACCAGCTCGATCAGGGCCGAACGCTCGTACGGCATGGGAAAATAGACGTAGTCGTCGTCGCCGGTTGTTCCCAGCAGGAGCGAGCGGACGGCGGGCTCGCCGAAACTCGCCCCGAAGAAATCCCCGGCCGGGCAGAGAACGGCCGGCTCGACGTCGCCTTCCCAGGTCATCCGGATCAGGATGTCGCGGTCCTTGCCCGCCAGGGCGAAAGCCGGGCCGACCCGCAGTCCGACCACCCGGCCCGGCTTCGAGGATTCGAGAAGCGTGACAGCGCCGCCCGGGGGGAGTTCGGCCCGGACGACTTTCTTCTCGAGCCGGGTTCCCTCGGGAACGAGGGAGGGGCTGATATCGCTGCCGGTTGAGGCGAACAGGCGGGCGGCTTCATCGACTGCCCGAAGGAAGCCCGGTCCGGGAGGGTTTTCGAAAGTCGGGATGTTCGCGTCAGGAGCGAACCTGGCGTAGTTGATCTGGATGAAACGGAACGCCTCGGCCTTGACCAGGATCTTACAGGACTTGCAGTAAGTCAGCGGCACGTAAGAATACCGGCCGCCGGCGCCGGCTCCGACGAGCGGCGCGAGGAACGGCGAATGCCGGCCGTCGAACACCTCGGTGACCTTGAGGCTGATGCGAGGGGCGGGCTCCCCGTCGAAGTAGAACTCGATCGTCTCGTCGGTCGGGGTCGGAGTGTGGATCCGATAGATGACTCCGGGACCCCGGAGGTCGGCCAGGACCAGGCCGCCGGGTTCCCTGCGGAGGAAGGAGTACTTTCCGCTGAAGCCGTCGTCGTTGCCGCCGGTCCTGTCCCAGCTCGAAACGCAGCCGACCTCGACCGACTGCTTGAGCCGGGGCAACAGGTCCAGGCGAACGAGTTCCTCGACGCCGAGCACCCGCGGTCCCGGAGCCGGCGGAGCCGGGGCCTTCGCGCAGGCGACGATAATCGAGGCCAAGAACGCGGCGAGCGCCGCGAGGGCGGCGGTTCGGATGACGAGACCGTTAATCCGGGAGCGGACCGGATGCGGGCGAGTGCCTCGGGTCATGATCGAGCCCTCCTTCAGGGCGTTATGCCTCGGGCGAGGCCGGCGACGTCACACAACGCCGTCATCTAGGACTGAACCTCAACGCGATGAGGGTTCCCAAGTCTGCGCCGCGTCCGGGGAATGCCGACGAACCCGGCATCGCCTGGAACCGGCGTTGTCCCCGGCCGCAACGCGCCGAAAAAACCAGCATTTTGTAGACCCGGTACCGTCTTGCTGGTTTGGGCCCCAACGGGGCCGGGCTCGGCGGCTTCATCGGACCCGGATGGCGGCGGGGGCGGCGACCGTCGTCGAGGTCCCGTCCTCGAAGACGACCCGGAGCACCCGGCCGGCGCCGGACCGGTCCGTGATCTCCCAACCGCCTCGGACCCGGGTCACGTCCACGGCGTCGAGCCCGAAGGCCAGGCCGCGCGTCCGGTCGACGTAGACCTGGCCGAAGTGGTCGATGATGCGGTTGGCCGCCTCGGCCGCCGCGCCGTTCCCCCAATCGTAGATCGTGAAGCTGCCCATTCCCGCGCCCGCGGCGCTGGTCCTCCCCCCGTGGCCATAGTTCTCCATGGTGAAGCCGTAGTCTTCGGGCCCGAACCAGGGATAGACCTTCTCCCACATGGCTTTGACCGTGGGGTTTTCGGGGCAGTACATCATGATGAACCCGGAGCGCAGGGCCGCGACCCCGCGTTCGAAAAGGGCGGCGTCGCCCGTCTCGCGGTAATAATCGAGGAACAGCTCCGCGAAAAGCGTCTCCCGCGAGTCGTTCCATTCTCCGTCGGCGTTCATGACGCCGAAGCCGCCCAGGGCCGGGACGTGGATGAAGGGAGGCTGCCAAACCTGTTGGAGCATGGCCAGCTCGTCGAGGGTTCTCAGGCCCCACTCGAGATAGCGCCGCTCACCCGTGGCCCCGTGGGCAGCCAGCAGCGCCTCGGCGGTCCAGAACATCGAGAAGCTGCACTGCTTGAACATCCCGTTGCGCTCCACCTTGCGGCCGAGATTGGTCAGGCTGCCCCAGGGATTGCACGACCAGAACGTTTCGAAGTCCTCCCACCGCCCCACGGGGATGACGTCGCGGATTACGGCGTCCATGGCTCGCAGGGCCGCGGCGCGGTAGACGGTTCCCCCGGTCAAGCGGGCCAGGTCGAGGAGGAAAGTGACGCTCAGGCTCGTCTCCGGCGTCCGGTTCATGACCGGCCCCGGGAGATGGCTCTTGGGGTCGAGCCAGCCGGGAAAGAAGCCAGCCTCGTCCTGGAGCGCGAGAAGCCGGTCGGCGTAGGTCCGGGCATAATCGACGAGCCGCGGGTCCGGCTCGAGCTCGTCGTGCCAGCGCAGCATGAGCAGGGCCGTCCAGCTCATGTCGAGGACGTGATACCAGTCGGAACTGATGCCGTAGTCGTCCGGGCAGCGGTTGGAGTTCGTCCAGTAGGCCGTCTCCCAGCCGCGCGGACGCCTGACCTTGGGACCGGCCTTGCCGTCGGGGGCCGCGGCGCCGGCTTCGACCTCGACGTTGTCCGTGCGGATGACGGAGGGGAAGATCCCGTCCGAAAGGGGCGCGGCGAGCGCGAGCTCCTTTGTCAAGTCGGCTTTGGCCAGCAGGCCGGCGTTCCGGGTCCGGCGGGCGAAGCGATAGAGGCCGGAGGCGCTCCTCAACGACGAGAACCAGGCTTGGTTCCAGATCGACAGGAATTCGCGCTGGAACCAGGGGCCGGCGTAATTGGGCGATTGCGAGACGTTGACGATGAACTGGGGCGCCCCGACGCGGCGGCCGCCGAGTTCGAACTCCTGCCAGACGAAATCGCGCCAGCCGCCGAAGGCCCAATCGTAGGTGTGCCGGACATAGGCGTCGAGCGGCGCATGGACGGGCTCGCCGGACCGAACGAGCGGGCGGGCCCAGCGGTCCCATAGGAACCGCCCGACCTTGGACCAGGGGTTGCGGACGGCGCCCTCGTCGCGATAGGCGGTCACGTAGAAGACGATCTCGACGTCGCCGGGCCCGAGGGTCAGGCCCGGGAGCTCGCGGAAGAGGACGTGTTGGGCGACCGCCGTCCGGGCCAAGCCGAGGCGGGACTCGGCGGCCGGGGCGTCGAGGTCGAAAAACCAGGGGATCTCGGGATCGCGGCCGACGAGATCCAGGTCGGGGACGACGGCGACGGTGAGGGGTCCGGACTGGGCGATGAGGGCCGGAGAGCGGAAGACGTGCTGGGCGACGACGTAGCCAGGCTCGGGGGCCAGGTGCGGCGCCCACCAGAAGTCGGGCGCCATGAGCCAGCGGAAGCTGACGGCGAGTTCGTCGACCGAGGTCGCGCGGTCGAGACGCCGGCGCACGATGACCCGCCGCCACTCGAGAGGTCGCGCCTCCGGCTCCGGGGGTCCGGGAACGGACGCAATCGATATTTCCGCGGGCGGCAGGCCCTCGAGAGAGGGGGCGGCGAACTCGAGGCAGTCCCGGCCGGCGAGGCTCACCCGATAGCCGCTTTCGGAGGAGGCCAGCGTGAATCCTTTTTGGACGAACGGACTCAGCTCGACGGGGCCCCGCGAATCGGCCCGCGAACATCCCGTCTGGAGCGCGGGCAACATCACGAAAACGAGCAGGGCGGAGGCCGCTGCCGCGGCGACGCGGAGTCGCGAGGCCGGGCCGCAAGTGAAGGATTCGAGGCCGAGCCGATGTCGCGCACGGGGCTCGGTGCCGGCGGCAGACGGACACTTCGCGGGGACGGTGCGCAGGCGGCCGCCGAGAGAGCGGCAAGCCCGACGATGGGTCGTCATTGGGGTCTCCCGGGTCCCGGCGCGGCGCCGCGGAAGGGTATGGATGCGGCCGGCGGCATAAGCTCCTCCTCGATCATGATGGATGGGCGACAAGCTCGCCCTCCGCCCGCCGGCTTTCGCCCGGGCGGGTCCGACGGAGCCTGAACGGCCCGCGAAGGCAGCCCCATTTTAAACGAACGGCCCCCGTTTTCATAAATAAAAAAGCGTGACAGCCGGGAAGACCCGCTTGACGCGGCACGACCCGGGCGATATCCTACACTGGCCTTTGCCGCGCGCTCCGGATGGCGCTCGAAAAAGCGGGGTCGCTGGAAAGCGCTGCGGCCGGCAGGAGGGAGGCCCCATGGACAAGACGGATCTTTCGGGCGAAGAGACCGCCAGGCTCCACCGGCGGGAAGCCGAACTTCTCAACCGCATCGAGCGGATGAAGAAAACCATGAACGAAACCGGCGAACTGGCCACCCTGGCCCGGCAGGCGGCTCTCTTCAAGGAAGCCCAGGAAGAGCTGGCCCGCGTCCAGGAAGAGCTGTCGGCTCTGGAATGACGGGGGAGGCGAAAGAGAAAACGATGTCCAAGGAAGAACCGGTCCGCTTGGCCTGGCTTAAAGGCATGTATCTCTACAACGTCGTGGCGACGGGCGGAGCCGGGCTCCTGTTTCTCGGATTTCCGGGAACGGTCCAGTCCATGTTCAAGTTCCCGCCCCAGGAGCCGGCCGTCTTTGCGATTTATGGAAGCGTCCTCCTGGCTTTCGCCCTGGTCTGCCTGGCCGCGCTGCGCGCGCCCGTCCGATTTTCGGCTGTGCTCCTGATGCAGGTCGCGTACAAGGTCATCTGGGTGGCGGCCGTGGCCTTGCCCCTCTTCGTGAGGGGACGGTTTCCGTTCTATGCCGTCGGCATGGCCGGAATTTACGCCACCTACATCATCGGGGACCTGATCGCCATCCCCTTCGGCTTGCTTTTCCCGGCAAGAAAGGTCCGGGGGACGGAGACGGCCGCCGGATTCGACTGAGGACTCGAAGCGCGAAAGGCGGAACATCGCGCGCGGCGGCCCGGCCTCAATGGGTTGGCGACGGTCACTTTCCGGAAGATTAGCCCGATCCCGGCAAATCGTGTATATTTTGAGCGGGGGAGGGAAAAATGAAAGCCATGATCCTGAAGGGGGTCACGAACCTCGGGAAGAACAAGACGCCTTTGGAGATGGCCGACGTGCCTCGGCCGGCGCCGGGCGAAGGCCAGATTCTCGTCAAAGTGCTGGCCTGCGGCGTCTGCCATACGGAAATGGACGAGATCGAGGGACGGACGATGCCGCCGCGCTTCCCGGTCATCCTGGGCCATCAGGTGGTCGGGACGGTCGAGGAATTCGGGCCGCGGGCCAAGCGATTCGAGAAAGGCCGCCGGGTCGGCGTCGCCTGGATCTTTTCGTCGTGCGGGCACTGCAAGTTCTGCGAGCGGGGGCTCGAAAACCTGTGCCCTGATTTCAAGGCCACGGGCCGCGACGCGAACGGGGGATATGCGGAATACATGACTGTCCACGAGGACTATGCATATCCGATCCCGGACGTGCTCTCCGACGTCGAGGCGGCCCCGCTTCTTTGCGCCGGGACGATCGGCTGGCGGTCGTTCAGGCTGACGGGCCTGGAAAACGGCCAGAACCTCGGGCTGACGGGGTTCGGCGCCTCGGCCTCGCTTCTCATTTCGCTGGTCAGGCATGCCCAACCCGATTCGAAGATCTATGTTTTTTCGCGGAACAGGGGCGAGCGGGATTTCGCCGGCGAACTCGGGGCCGCCTGGACGGGCGGGATTGCGGACAAGTCTCCCGAAAAGCTGGACGGCATCATCGACACGACTCCGGTCTGGAAGCCCATCGTGGAGGCTCTGCACAGCCTGGAGGCGGGCGGGAGGCTGGTCATCAACGCCATCCGCAAGCTGGACGAGGACAAGGACGAGCTCGAGCGCATCGATTACGGCGACGACCTGTGGATGGAGAGGGCGATCAAGAGCGTCGCCAACGTGACGCGGAAGGACGTCACGGATTGCCTGAAATTGGCCGCCGAGATTCCGCTCAGGACCGAGGTTCAGGTCTATCCGCTGGAAGGGGCGAACAAGGCCCTGGTCGAGATCAAGGAGAGCAAGATCCGCGGCGCCAAGGTCCTGCGAATCGCCTCGTAGTTGTTTATGGGGACACAATACTAATTTCGGTGGAAACGTCCGTTGACCCTCGGGCTCCGGCATTCTGCGGCAAGGAAATTGAACCGGAAACGGAAAGACCAATCCGCATTGCCGGTGCCTGGGATTCTCCCGGCGGAATCCGGAAACACGGTCGCGTGGCGCTCCGCAGCAGGCGAAATGAGTATTGTGTCCCCAATTATGCTCGGTTGCCCCGGTAATGGCTCTCGTAGGCCTCGACCTCGCGGCGGCTGCCGATGGCGAAGGGGATGCGCTGGTGCACCTTCTCGGGGCAGAGCGACATCACCCGCTCCGTCCCCGTGGTGGCCGTTCCCCCGGCCTGTTCGGCGACCATGGCCAGCGGGGCGCATTCGTACATCAGCCTCAGCTTCCCCTCGGGACGCTTCTCCTCGTCCGGGTAGAAATACAGCCCCCCGTTGTGGAGAATCTGGTGCAGGTCGGCCACCAGGGCCCCCGAATAACGCAGCGAGTAGGCGCCCAGCTCCCCCGACATGACCGAGTCGGCGAAGGCCTTGGCCGGCCGGGACCACTTGCCGTAGTTCCCGAAATTGGCGCTCACGATCTTGCCCTTGTCCGGCATCCGGATCGCCTCGTGGTCGAGGACGAACTCTCCGATCTGCTCGTCCAGGACGAAACTGTGCAGGCCGTCGCCGGCCGTGTAGACGAGGATCGTCGAAGGTCCGTACATGAGGTAGCCGGCCGCGATCTGCTTGGTCCCGGCGTCCAGGATCGAGTCCCCGACCCCGTCCTTGAGCTCGCGGATCGAAAAGATCGAGCCCACCATGCAGTCGACGTCCAGGTTGGACGAACCGTCGACCGGGTCCACCAGGACGACATACTTGCCGACGCTCTCATCCGGCGTCAGAACCCGCGGCCGCTCGAGTTCCTCGGAAACCAGGGCCCCCACGATGTCCACGTAATCGAAGGCCTGGATGAAAACGGAATTCCCCAGCTCGTCGAGTTTCTTGACCTCTTCCTGCTGGACGTTGACCGCGCCGGTGATTCCGCGCAGCCCTTCGAGAGCCGCCCGCCGCATGGCGTTCGAGATGATCTTGGCCACCAGGCCGACCTGCATGATGACCCGCGTCAATTCGCCGCTCGCGCCCGGAAAGCCGCGTTGCCTCTCGACGAGGAACCGGTCGAGCGTCGTAGACTTGTGTGGATGATCGTCCATTGCTTACCCCCTGGGCCCTGGCCCGGTTTCATTATACAGGCCACCCCAGAACGGGGCAAGGATGATGAGAGCGGCGCGGGGCGAGCCCGCGGCTCAGTCCGTCAACCTGAAGCTCCCGAGCATCCGGGCGAAAACCGCCGAGTGGACAGCGGCTTCGGGGTCGTTCGGGTTCCGACCGGAAAAATCGAAACGGAAGATGCGCTTTTCGTGCCTGAGGACGATCAGCACCACCTCCCGGTCGAACCCGAAGACCGAAAGCCTCACGGCCGGCCGCCCGTCGACGGTGACGTCGGTCCTGTCCTGGACAAGGCTCCCTCCGGTGACGTCCCTGGGCTCGTTTCTCCTGAGCCATTCCTCGAGCCCCAGTCCCTCCGTGTCGGCCTCGACGGAGACCTGAAACTCCGCCTGCCAGATTCCGTGGTTCGTTTCGAGAAAGGTCGTCTTCTGGACCTCGTTGCCCAGGAGGACGTTTCCCGCCCACTGGGCCTTGTTCGACTTCTTCGGAGCGGCCTCGACGACCTGCCAATCAGACGGGTACTCGATTTCGTATCCGAAGGCCGGCTGCTTGTAGGTCAGCCACTCCGCTTCGAGCCGTCGGGTTCCGCTTCCCGGCGTCCGGTCCGCCGAACCCGGGGCCGGGCCGACCCCCCGAACGATCGCCCCGCCGGCCGCCGACGGTCCGCCCGCCGCATAAGCGGCGGCAACGGCGGCAGCCGCGACGAGGGACAAGACCATAGTGCTTTTTCGGAGCATTCTCCCGACTCCCGTCAGGAAACATAACGCCCGGGGGCACAAGAAGTCAAGAACGCCCTGAATACCCCAAATCCCCCGCGCCGCGGGACCGGATCGCAACCCGGTCCCCTCCCCGTCCCGGGAGGTCGGGGCGGCCGGAACCGGCGGACCCTCCCCGCGGCTCAGGGTGTCGCGGCCCGCCCGGCCTCGAGATCGCGCTCGAGTTCGGCCACCCGGGACGCCAGCCTCTCCTTTTCGCCCCTCTTCTTCCTGGAGAGCATCCGGACGAGAATCCCCAGCGTGCAGAGAAGAAGCAGGACGCTCAGCAGCGACGCGTTCAGGAAAGGCACCTTCATATCCTGGAAAAAGGTCAGGGTGCCGACGTCCGTCAGGTAGGAAAGGACCGTCAGGACGGTCAGGAAAAGGATCCACCAGGTCATTGAACCCTCCTTGCGGAAGTAGTCCGGACTATTCATGAAAACGCCGGTCTTTCTTGCTCGGCGGCTCGAGAACGCTCCCCATGGACATGACGGCACGATAGAGAGGGCTTCTTCCGGGTTCAGGCATCCCATCGGTTCCGATTGTCAGACGTATAACACAGCGGGCCCCCGATGTCAAAGGGACTCGCCCGAGCGCCAATCCAGGCTGCCAGGCTCGTCAGGCCGGGCCGGCGGGTTCAGACCCGCCCGCCTCCTCGAACCAGGCCCGCGGCAGCCTGGCCATGTCGAGCCCTTCATAGACCCGTTCGATCCGCACGGCCAGGGCCTCGAGCCTGGCCGCGAGCGGGGAGGGAAGGACGACCGCCGCCCGGGCCACCTCGTCTTCGTAGAGGTTATGGCGCAGATAGGCCGGCTCGCCTTCCCCGAACCAGATCCCGGCCTCCCATGACCTCTCGTCGAACCGCTCGGTCTCGAATTCCGTGGGCGAGAGACCCAGGCGTTCCCCCTCCGTCACAAACGCCAGGATGCCGTGGTTTGAATACGGGCGCAGGGCAAGACTCGCGTAGGCACAGATGAATTCTCCGCCGAAGGCCACCGCCCGGACCGAAAGCGTATAGGGACCGGCCTTCGAGTCGATGTGCTCCTGCAGGATCGTCCCGTACGGCCGCGGTTCCCGGGCGGCCTCGGCCAGCCTGTCGGGGTCGCCGATCAGGCTGAGCCCCCGGCCTCCCCTGCCGAGCCGGCGTTTCAGGACCAGCCGCCGCCCGCGGGCCAGAAGGTCGAAAGCCACGGCTGGGACCGACGGTCCTAACGTCAGGGTTTCCGGCATGGGGACAACCGGACTCAGAACCTGATACTGCACCCATTTGTCCTCGAGGCGCAAGGCGGGATGACAGTCGGCCGGGAACGGGCCCTCGCCGTCCATCCAGAGCTTGAAGAGCTTCAAGCCGGGGATGAAGGCAAGGGACCGGAGGTAGTCTTTGAAGGCCAGCCCGTAAACCCGTTTGGAGCACGCCTCGATCCGTGAAAAGACACCCGACGGTGTTCCCCGGAAGACCCGATGGGTCAGGTCGTATTCCTGGGCCCCGCCGGGCAGGCCGACGTTGACGTCGACCACGTACGGGTCGAGACCCTCGCCGATCAGGAAATCGATGCCGAGATACATCTTCCACCCCCCGGCCTTGGCCCGCCGCCCGCGCGAGCGCGGCGGCCGCGGCCGATGCGGGCCCATTATAAGCCGGGCGGGCGGGAATTGCCACGAGTTTGGGGCGACATCGGATCGCAGGGCCGTCGCCGCGGCCGAAAACGCACGGAAGGGGGCAGCCCGAACCCGTCGAAGAGCCGCAGGAACGGGACGGGGCAACCGGGTCAGGCGCGTTTGACGGACTGTCGGAGCTTTGATATTCTTCCTGATGGCGCGGCGGAGTCTCAGCCGCTATGGAGACGATATGAACACCAAGTGCCGGAACTGCCGGAGCGATAATCCCGAGACGGCCAGGTTCTGCTCCAACTGCGGCACGGTCCTGACTCCGGCCTCGACGCCCCCCCTGCCCTCATCGCCTTCGCCCGCCCACACGCAGACCCTCAACAGCATTCCGCTCGGGCTCGAAACGGGACGAACCTTCGCCGGCCGCTACCAGGTCATCGAAGAGCTCGGCCGCGGCGGCATGGGCGAGGTCTACAAAGTCTACGACACCAAGATCCGGGAAAAGGTCGCCCTCAAGCTCATCCGGGCCGACGTCGCCTCCGACCCCGAATCCGTCGAGCGCTTCGGGAACGAGCTGAAGCTGGCCAGGACGATCGTCAGCCGGAACGTCTGCCGCGTCTTCGACCTCGGCGAGGCCGAAGGCCTGCACTACTTCACCATGGAGTACGTCCACGGCGAGGACCTCAAGGCCCTGGGCCGGAAGTTCGGCCGGTTCAGCGTCGGCCAGTCCGTCAGCATCGGCAAGCAGATTTCCGAGGGACTGGCCGAGGCCCATCGGCTGGGCATCGTCCACCGCGACCTCAAGCCGTCGAACATCATGATCGACGAAACCGGCACGGCCCGCATCCTGGATTTCGGGATCGCCAGCTCGATCAAGACCCGGGGCCTGACGGCGGCCAACACGATCATCGGCACACCCGAGTACATGAGCCCGGAGCAGATTGAGGGCAAGGCGGTCGACGGCCGGTCGGACATCTATTCCCTGGGCATCATCCTCTACGAGATGGTCACGGGCCGGGTCCCGTTCGAGGGCGATACGCCCCTGGCCGTCGGGATCAGGCACAAGAACGAGATCCCCGGGAACCCGCGCGAGGCCAACCCCGCCATCCCGGAGGACTTCAGCCGCCTTATCCTCAAGTGCCTGGAGAAGGACCGGGACAAACGCTATGCGACCGCGGCCGACCTGCGCGCGGAGCTGGTCCGCATCGAGGAGGGCATCCCGACCACGGAAAGGAAGCTGGCCAGGCGGCCCGCGACATCGAGGGAGATCACCGTCAAGTTCACTCTGAGAAAACTGGCTCTCCCGGCGGCCCTGGCCGTGTTCATGGCGGCCGCGGGGCTCTGGCTCGTCCTCGGGAGGAAAGGCCGCAACGCCCCTCCGGCCGAGAGGCGGTCCATCGCGGTCATCAGCTTCGAAAACCTGACCGGAGAGAGCGGCTTCGACGGCATGAGCAAGGTCATTCCGACGCTGCTCATCACAAACCTCGAGAACTCCGGCTACTTCGACGTCGTCACCTGGGAACGACTGCACGACCTGATCAAGAAATCGGGACGGCCCGACGCGGATTTCATCGACCGCGAGACCGGTTTCGAGCTCTGCCTCGCCGACGGCGTCGAGGCCATCGTCGTGGGGACGTTCGCCAAGGGAGGCAACACCTTCGCCACCGACGTCAAGGTCTACGACGTGGCCACGAAGAGGCTCCTCAAGAGCGCCAACGCCCGCGGAGAGGGCGCCGAGAGCATCCTCAACTCCCAGATCGACTCCCTGAGCCGGGAGATCGCCCGCGGCGTGGGAATGCCGGACCGGGCCGTCGAGGCCAAGAAAGCCGGCATCGCCGACCTCACGACGTCCTCCATCGAGGCCTACAAGCTGTACTGGAAGGGGCGCGAGGATTTCGAGAAGTTTCTCTACGCCCCGGCCCGGGACGCCCTGGAAGCCGCCGTCGGGCTCGACCCGGACTTCGCCGTGGCCTACCTCTACCTGGCCCGCGCCTACGCCTCGCTCGGCGACCGGGCCCAAATGAACAAGGCCTATGAGAGAGCCAAGGCTCTCTCCGGACGGGCGACCGAGAAAGAGCGCCTGTATATCGAGGAAGCCTATGCCGGCTCGGTCGAGCACGATCAGGCCAGGCGGCTGGACATCCTCGAGCGGATGGTCGGGAAATTCCCCAAGGAGAAGGAGGTCCACTACGAGCTCGGCTCCTACTACCGCGGACGGATGATGTTCCCCGAAGCCGTGGCCGCCTATGCCCGAGCCCTGAAACTGGACCCGGATTACGGATACGCCCTCAACATGATCGCCTACACCGAGGCGGACATGGGCAACTACGAAGCGGCCCTGGGATACTTCAAGCGCTACGCCGCGGCCGCCCCGGGAGATGTCAACCCGGTCGATTCCATGGCCGAGATGAACTTTCGCATGGGCAAGCTCGACGAAGCGGCCGGGCTCTACCGGGAAGCGCTGCGGATCGACCCGAACTTCACCAACTCCCACTACGGCCTGGCCTATGTTCTCGCCCTGGAGGAGGACTACCCGGGCGCCTTGAAGAGCATGGAGGAGTACATCGCCAAGGCTCCCTCCCCGGCTCTGAGGGGCCAGGCCGTTTTCGGCCACGCCTTCCTGCTCAACTGGACGGGCGCGGCCGGCCGGTCGGCCGCCGAGCTCCGGGACTTCATCGCCCTGGCCGAACTCAGGGACAGCGGCGAGGCCAAGGCGTCGGCGGATGTCCTGCTGGCCCTCGTCTACTGGGGGACAGGGGAATACGCGCGGGCCCGGACGCATCTCGAGAGCTGGTACCGCTTCGCCTCCGGTGCCGGCGCGCCGGGCCCCGAGAAACAGGCCGAGAGGGTCAACTATATCTTCCTGCTGGGGATGTTCGATCTATCAGAGCATCGAATGACCGAAGCCCGGGCCCGGCTGACCGAGCTCGACGGGCTTCTGTCGAAAGTCGACCCGAGCCGCGCGGAAATTCTGGCCTTTCTCGTCTCTTTTTACCGCGGAGAGGTGCTCCTGGCCTCGGGGGCCGTCGACGAGGCGATCGCCGTGCTCGAAAAGGTCCCGCCGCCGGGTCCGCCGCCCTCCATCGGCAATATCCTGGGCATCTACAACGCGCCCGTTCTCAGGGACCCCCTGGCCCGCGCCTACGCGGCCAAGGGCGACCTCGATAGGGCCGTCGCCGAGTACGAACGGTTGGTCACGGTCGACCCCTCGGGCAAGGACCGCACGCTCATCCACCCCCTCTATCATTTCCGTCTGGCCAAGCTCTATGAGAAAAAGGGGCTGAGAGACAAGGCCAAGGCCGAGTACGGCCGCTTTCTCGGGCTGTGGCGGCGGGCGGACCGCGGCCGGCCCGAGGTCGAAGAGGCCCGAAAGCGTCTCGCGGCGCTCTGATCGCCCGGCCGCCCTCCCCGATGACCCCGGGCCCGGCCCCCAACACCCCTGATTGACGCGGCAGCCGGGTTGTGGACGCCCCGACACCCGAGCGGCGTGAGACCGGGCAGGGACGCGCTTGTCGGCCGGGGGAAAGCCCGCGGGCCCGCCGGCCTTGACACTTCGTTTGGACGAACGTATAAATTTTCCATGACCCAGAATCACAGCCAACGGCGTCCCTGGTTACTTATTACAGTCCTCGTCCTGGCGGCTGCCGTCGCGGCCGGATCGGTATCGGCGCAAACTCGGCCCGCCAAACGGGCCGTCGCCGTCGACGACTTCGCCCGCATCCGCAGCGTCGGCGACCCGCAACGCTCGCCCGACGGGAAATGGGTGGCCTACACGGTCGGGACGACCGACCTCGAGAAAGACAAGCGCGATACCGACCTCTGGATGGTGAGCTGGGACGGCGCCCAGCAGGTCAGGCTCACCTCGGGCCCCGAGGGCGCCGGGTCGCCGCGCTGGAGCCCGGACGGCCGGTTCCTGGCCTTCCTGGCCTCCCGAGGCACCGAGGAGGAAAAGAAGCTCGGGTCCCAGGTCTGGCTGCTCGACATGCGGGGCGGCGAAGCCCAGAGGCTGACCGAAATCAAGACCGGCGTCAGCGATTATGCCTGGTCGCCGGACGGCACGCGCTTGGTGATCGTTTCCCGCGACAAGGACCCGGCCTCGGAGCCCGAGAAGCTCGAGGGCTGGAAGCGCAAGGCCCAGCCGCCCATCGTGATCGACAAGTACCGGTTCATGCGCGACAGGGCCGGCTATCTCAAGCGGCTCTTTTCCCACCTCTGGCTGTTCGACGTGGCCGCCAGGAAGGCCGAACAGCTCACCTCCGCCCAGGCCGACGACACCATGCCGTCCTGGTCGCCCGACGGCTTACGCCTGGCCTTTGTGAGCGACCGCGGGCCCGACCCCGACCGGGCGCCCGACTCCAACATCTGGGTCATGGAGGCCAAGCCCGGGACGGAGCCGCTGCGCCTGACGTCCTTCGTCGGCTCGGACGGGGGCCGTCCGGCCTGGTCGCCCGACGGCCGGTGGATCGCCTACCTGCGGGGCGAGGAGCCGCGGCTCTCGGCTTACGAGCAGGACAGGTTGGCCGTCGTGCCTTCCGCCGGCGGACCGGCCAGGGTGCTGACGGAGTCGTTCGACAACGCCGTCTCCGGTCCCGTCGTCTGGACCCCGGACGGAAGGTATCTGCTCTTCCGGGTCGACGAGGACCGCGCCGTTCAAGCGGCGAGAGTGGCGGCGGCTGGAGGTCCGGTCGAGGAGCTCACGACGGGGCGGCGCACCGTCTCGAGCCTGTCCCTCGGCCGGGACGGCGCCCTGACCCTCCTCGCGGGCACGACCTCCGAGATCGACGAGGTCCACGCCCTCGAGAACGGGACGCTCCGCCGGCTGACCCGCCAGAATGACGCCCTGCTCGCCGAGCTCGAGCTCGAGACGACCGAGGACTTCGGCTCGAAGAGCTCGGACGGGACCGATGTCCACGGCCTCCTCGTGAAGCCGGCCTCGTTCACGCCCGGCAAGCCGATGCCCATGCTGCTCCGGATCCACGGCGGGCCCAACGGGCAGGACGACTACAGCTTCAGCTTCGAGCGCGAGTTGTTCGCCGCCAACGGCTATGTCGTCCTGGCCGTCAACTACCGGGGAAGCTCCGGCCGAGGCCGGGACTACGCCAAGGCCATTTTCGCCGACTGGGGCCACAAGGAGGTCATCGACCTCCTCGGCGCCGTGGACCGGGCCCTGGCCATGGGCATCGCGGACCCCGACCGCCTGGGCATCGGGGGCTGGAGCTACGGCGGCATCCTGACCGACTACACGATCGCCACGGACTCCCGCTTCAAGGCGGCGACGAGCGGCGCGGGGAGCGCCCTCCAGCTGTCGATGTTCGGGACCGACCAGTACATCCGGCAGTACGAGCTGGAGATCGGATTCCCCTGGAAAACGCGGGACCTGTGGCTCAAGATCTCCTACCCGTTCTTTAAAGCCGACAGGATCAGGACGCCGACGCTGTTCCTGGGCGGCGAGAGGGACTTCAACGTGCCGATCATCGGCGGCGAGCAGATGTATCAGGCCCTGAAAGCTCTCGGCGTGGACACGGAGCTCGTCGTCTACCCCGGCCAGTACCACGGCCTTTCCCTGCCGAGCTACGTCAAAGACCGCTACGAGCGCTATCTGGCCTGGTACGACAAGCACCTGAAGCCGGGCGGGAAATAGCGGACGGAAGTTCCTGTCAGGGGGCGCCGGACCCGTTCTTCCGGCACGAGAGCACGAAGCAGGGAAACACGTTGCGGACGACGAACCGCACGTCCACCTGCCCGAAGCGCTCCCGCACGAACGGCTTCATGATCCGCGAGAACTGGTGGAAGATCACGAACCGGCCCCCCTCGGTGAGGAGGGAATAGACGCTGCCGACGATCGCCGCACGCTCTTCACGCGTCAGGAAGGAGAACGGCAGGCTGGCGATGACGGCATCCACCTCGTGAACCCCCCGCGCCGCCAGGACGTCCTTGACGGCCCGGGCGTCCCCGCGGATGACCTCGAAGCGCGGGTCGGTGATGGACTTCAGGGCTTCGAGGAACGCCCCGTTTTTCTCGATGGCGATATAGCGGGCCCGCTTCGGCAGAACCTCGAGGACGGGCCGGGTGGCCACGCCCGGACCGGGACCGAGCTCGACGATCGTCGAAATCCGCTCCGGTTCGAGGTTCCGGATCAGCCGCCGGATCACGTACGGCCCGGTGGGCCGGAGAGCGCCCACGTCTCTGTCGACGAGGTACTGGCGGATATAACCGGGGGACTTGGGACTCATGTCTTCGCTCCCTATGATACCATCACTCGGCACGGGCCGCCAACCGGAAGGCGGGCCGGGGAGCCCCGGCCCGGAATCCGGCAGACCCCAGGTTCACTCGGACCGGGCCTTGAGCTCGTTGATAACCGAGAGCGCCGCGGTGTTGTAGCGCACCAAATCCGCGAGCCCCCGCACATCGCTCTCGGCCGGCACCGTTCCGGCCAGGGTCACCACCCCCCTGTCCACCAGGATGTGGACCGTTCCGGGCGATCGGGCGAAGCTCCACGACGTCGGATGTTCATAGACCAGCCGGGCGACCTCGACCCGGAGCATGTCGTCAAAGTCCGAAGGCAGGATGGCCCGCAGGTCGTCGACGACCTCTGTGACGCCGGGCTGGGACTCGGCGATCTTGACGAACTCCCCGGCGTGCCAGGGGACGAAGACCCATCCGGCCAGAGTCGCGACGCCGCGGTCCGTGACGCTCACGTCGCACCAGTCGAAGATATCGTAGAAGACGCTCGCGTCGAGGGCGCCGCGTATCCCGGCCGCGATCCGGGGCGGTTCCAGGCCGGAGGGGGCCACGGCGAGGTCGTTCAATACACGATAGGCGTCGTTCACGGCGTAGGCGATGCGGGCGGCCTGCTTCTTCTGGGCCAGCGTCTGAACCGTCCCGGCCAGGGTGACGGTGCCGTTTCCCACGGTGACCCGGATGTTGTCGCCGACCAGGATCCCCCGCTTCTGGAGCCTGTTCTCGATGACTCTCTTGATGGCGGGTTCGAGGCTCCGGTCCTGCGGGAGAGCCGGTCCCGCCGCGGCCGCGGCGGCGGTCCCGAAGGCCAGATATCCGGACAGGGCCATGGCGCGGAGCAATGCCGTTTGTCTCATTCTATCCCCCTTGATGCGTTTCCCCCGGACAAGCCCCGGGCGGACGCTATTTATTATAGGTGCGGGCCGGACTCTTGGCAAGGCCGGGACGGGGGGCGGGGGCGAATGGATGGCCGGCAAGCGGGATCAGCGTGTCAGTGTCCTGGCCACGGCGGCCTGCCACCCGGCATAAAGCCGCCGCGCCCTCGGCCGGGCCATCCCGGGCAGAAAAGTCCGGTCGCCGCTCCTGGTCCTCTCGATCTCGGCGGTCCCCGTCCAGTACCCGATGCCCAGGCCGGCCAGGTAGGCGGCCCCGAGCGCCGTGGTCTCGACGGTCCGCGGACGCACCACGGGAAACCCGAGGATGCCGGCCTGGAAGCGGCAGAGGAAATTGTTGGCCGCCGCCCCGCCGTCGACCCTGAGCTCGCGCGGCCTGAGGCGCGCATCGAGCCGCATGGCCGCAAGGACGTCCTTCGTGGAGTACGCCATGGCCTCCAGGGCGGCCCGGACGAGATGACGGCGGTCGGCTCCCCGGGTCAGGCCGACGACGGCCCCGCGGGCGTCGGGGTCCCAGTACGGGGCGCCCAGCCCGACGAAGGCCGGGACGAAGTAGACTCCGGCGGTATCCGGCACGGCCGCGGCCAAGGCCTCGGATTCGGCGGAGGTCTCCAGGATTCCGAGCTGGTCACGGAGCCACTGCACGGCGGCCCCGGCGATGAAGATGGCGCCTTCGAGGGCATAGGCGGGCCGGCCGTCGCGGCCGCAGGCCACTGTCGTGATCAGCCCGTGCCGCGATTCGACCCTGCGGCGGCCGGTGTTGAGGAGGAGGAAGCATCCGGTGCCGTAGGTGTTCTTGATGGCGCCCGGGGCGAACCCCGACTGGCCGAAGAGCGCGGCCTGTTGGTCCCCGGCCATCCCCGCGACGGGGACCCCGGCCGGCAGGCGTCCGACCCGGACCGTGCGGCCGAAGAGGCCGGTCGACGGGCGGGCCTCGGGAAGCACGGACGGGGGGATTCCGAAAACCTCGAGGAGCTCGCGGTCCCAGGCCAGCTCCCCGATGTCGAAGAGCATCGTGCGCGAGGCGTTGGTGTAGTCGGTCGCGTGGCTGCGGCCGCCGGTGATTTTCCAGAGGACCCAGGAATCGGCCGTGCCGAAGCACAGGCGGCCGGCCGCGGCCCGGCGTCTCAGTCCGCCGCGGGCCAGGAGCCACTCCACCTTGGTCGCGGAAAAGTAGGCGTCGATGGGAAGCCCCGTCCGCGCCCGGATGAGATCGCTCAGGCCGGGCGTCGCGGCCAGTTCGCGACAGCGCGGGGCGGTACGGCGGCACTGCCAGACGATCGCCCGGGCCGCGGGCCGGCCGGTTGCGCGGTCCCAAAGGAAGGCGCTCTCGCGCTGGTTCGTGACGCCGACGGCGGCGATGGAGGCGGGCGGCACGCGCTCCAGGACGCGCTGGATCGTCCGGTACACGCTTTGCCAGATGTCCTCGGGGTCGTGCTCGACCCAGCCGGGTTTGGGGAAGCGCTGGGGGAATTCGGCGTAGGCCGACGCCACGGCCCGCCCACGCCGGTCATAGACGATGGAGCGGGTGCCCGTCGTCCCCTGGTCGACGGCCAGGATCAGGTCCATCTCAGGCCCTGGGCTCGGCCCAGTCCAGGATGTCCCGGAAGACTTTCTCGCGGCCCAGCTCGATCGACAGGGCGTGAAGCATCCCGGGGTACTCGAGGAGTGTCTTGTCGGCGAGGGGGAGCTTCCCGAACAGTTTGCGGCCGGTGCGCTCGTCGACGAGAGAGTCCTTCCCGGAAATGAGGAAGAGGGTGGGGATGGTCAGCCTCCCGGCCAGCTTCGCGGCCTTGCCCTGCTCGCGGAGGATGCTCATCAGGCAGGCCAGGCTGCCGATGCGGAGCTCGCCCGGGTCGGCGTCCAGGACCGCCTGGTAGGCGGCGTCCCGGGTGCACATGGCCGAAGTAAAGGGGATGGGGACGGTCTTCCTGGGGCGGAACAGGATGAGCGCGGCCAGGGTGAGATAGGTCGAGAGCGGGAACTTCAGCGCGTTCTTGAAATCGGGGGATATCAGGACCAGATCGTCGAACGCGGCGGGATGGCGGCAGGCGGCGTTGAAGGCGACCAGCCCGCCGACGCTCTCGCCGAGGGCGAAGATTTTCCGGCCGGGGTTCTCGGCCGCGACCGTTTCCCTCATCACGAGGACATCGCGCTCCCAGTCCGCGAGCGAATCGACGTGGCCGCGAGGCCGCTCGGGCGTCAGGCCGTAACCCCGGAGCTCGACGGCGTACGAGGCGAATCCGGCGGCGGCCAGCTGCTCGGCGAGGAAACGCCACCGGGCCGATTGAGCGCCGAGGCCGTGGATCAGGAGGAAGGCGGCTTTGGCCGGTTCGCCCGGCGGACAGGCCTCCCATTTGCGGTACAGGACATCCGTTCCGATAAGTTCCCGCATGGACCGGATTATAGCATATGTCGAACCGGGGGAAATCAAGGCAGCCGGCAAGGGTGAAACGGCGGGTTGTTCTGCCGGGGAACCGGCAAGATTTATAGAATCGGGGGCAAACCCGATTCCCGGAAACGAGCATCGTGATCCCGCTTCGCCCGGCCGGAGCCTGCACGGGTCGCCGATTCCTTGACCGAGGCCCGGTCCGGTGATATCGTCGGGGCCGGACTCTGCAGGAGCGAAACGAGCAGGACGGGTACCAGCAAGACCGGTACCAGGTACCCGAAGTGCTGGTACCCGAAATGCCGGCGTCGTCGCGCGAAGCAGGGACGGCCAGAGGAACAGGAGTTGAGAGTCGGCCGAGGAGCCGGCCGTTTGAGGGCCGGTGCCGTGGGGCCGGGAGAGTGAGCCCTTTGCGGCCCCGGACCCGTCTTCGCCCGCGCCCGGAGCCGTCGGGGCCGGGAGTCGGATGCCTGTTGAGAGGAAAGGAAGAATCGCTTTGGCCCAAGTCACTCGCGCGCTCAAGATCGGGCCGGTCACAATCGACTTTCCCGTCGTCCTGGCCTCCCTGGCGGGCTACAGCGACCTCCCCTATCGGCTGCTCTGCCGCAGCCTGGGGGCGCCGTTCTGCACGACCGAGGCCATGCTCGACAGGCAGATGCTCGTCGACGGGCGGCTCAGGCAGCGACTGGTCAGGCTCGACGACGCCGACCATCCCGTGGCCGGCCAGATCATGGGGGGCGACCCCGCCGTCATGGCCTCGGCCGCGGCAGTCCTGCGCGACATGGGGTTCGACGTCATCGACCTCAATTTCGCCTGCCCGGTGAGGAAGGTGCTGGCGCGGCGGCGCGGAGGTTATCTGATGGACCACCCCGAGCGGGCCGTGGAGATCATCAGGGCCGTGCTCGAGGCGGTGCCCGACCGGCCGGTGACGGTCAAGCTCCGGCGGGCCTTCCGAGAGGCCGACACGGGTAGCGGGTCTTTTTGGCGGATCGCCGGAGAGGCCTTCGAGGCCGGGGCCGCCGCCGTTTGCGTCCACGCCAGGGCGGTCGATCAGAAATACAGGGGCCGGGCCGACTGGGATTTCCTGGCCCGGGTCAGGCGGGAGTTCCCCGGCCGGACGGTCGTCGGCTCGGGCGACGTTCTCACGCCCGCCGACGCCCTGCGGATGATCGCCGAGACGGGGGTCGACGGCGTCAGCGCGGCCCGGGGGGCGATCGGCAATCCCTGGTTTTTCCGGCAGGCCCGGGACCTGGCGGCCGGGCGGGCGCCGCAACGGCCGACGTTCGCCCAGCAGCGCGAAACGATCGAGCGTCACTACCGGCTGGCCTGCGGCGTTTACGGAGCCGACCGGGCGCTCAAGGTCATGCGGAACTTCGGCATCTATTACGCCCGGCTCCTTCCCCGTCCCGCACGGGCCAGGGCCGGGATCCTGGCCGTCCGGACCGAGAGGGATTGGCGGGATTTTCTCGACGCCTTTTACCGAGAGGCGACTCCCCCGTCTTTTTGACAGCCCTCCCGCCCTCTGATATAAGCCGGATTGGACATGGAGGAAGAGATGAAATCGAAGACGAATGCTCCGGACGGCGGAAGTCCGAAACCCCGGGCCGGCGCCCAGGCTCGTCGGGCGCGATCCGCGGCCGCGATCCTCGGCGGCCTCACGATTGTCCTCTCGCTTGTCGCGGCGGGCCGGGGTCAGCAGGCGGCTCGCACCGCCGCGAAGCCGGATGGGATCCGTATCGCCGTCGTCGTCGACCGGGCCGCACGCACCGAGCCCGTCTCGGGCCGCATCCTTCTCCTGCTGTCGAGGACGGAGCGTTTCAATCCCAATGTCATCGGGACGCCCGTCTTCGGCGTCAATGTCGACGACCTGAGGCCGGGAGAGACCGCGTTCGTCGATAAAACGGCCTTTGGCTACCCGGTGCGCAATTTGGCCGCGATGCCCGACGGGGAGTATTTTGCCCAGGCCTGGCTCAACGTTTACACGACGTTCAGGCGCTCGGACGGCAAGGTCGTCAAACTCCACATGGACCGGGGCGAGGGGCAAAACTGGCGGCGCTCGCCCGGAAACCTCCACAGCGATACGGTCAGGGTCCGGTTCGCGGGGGGAGCGGTCGAGGCGGCCCCGATGGCGCTGAATCACGTCGTACCCGCGATTCCGCCCTATGAGGATACGGCCCATCTCAAGCACGTGCGCATCCAAAGCCGCCTGCTGACCGAGTTCTGGGGACGGCCGATGCCCATCGGGGCCAACGTGCTGCTTCCGAAGGGTTACGACGAGCATCCGGAGGTCCGCTATCCCGTCCACTATATCCAGGGCCACTTTCCGCGGGGCGGCGTGGCCCGGTTCAGGGAGGACCCGGAAAGCCCGGCCTACAAGGTCTGGAACGCGGACGGGCTTCCCCGGTTCATCCAGGTGACGTTCGAGCACGCCTGCCCGTACTACGACGACTCTTACGGAGTGAACTCGGCCAACGTGGGGCCGTACGGCGATGCCATCATCACGGAGCTCATTCCTTATATAGAAAAGACCTTCCGGGCCATCGGGCGGCCGGAGGCGCGGGTTCTGTCGGGGGGCTCGACCGGCGGCTGGATATCGCTGGCGATGCAGGTCTACTATCCGGACGTCTTCGCCGGGACCTGGACGTTCTTCCCCGATCCCGTCGATTTTCGGAAGTACCAGGTGGTCGACCTGTACAGGGACGCCAATGCCTACTATATGGAGTCCGAGTGGACGAGGGTGCCGCGAGGCGCCGAGCGGGACACCAGCGGCAACCTGATCTTCACCCAGGAACAGGAGAACCTCTACGAGGAGGCGATCGGCGACCGCTTCCGCTCGGGAGGGCAGTGGGCGATCTGGAACGCCGTGTTCGGGCCGGTGGCCGCGGACGGCTATCCGGCTCCGCTCTGGGACCCGGTCACGGGCCGCATCGACCGGGAGGTCGTGGAGTGGGCCGGGGAACGTTACGACCTCCGGCGCTACGTCGAGAAACACTGGGGCGAGATCGGGGCCCGGCTGGCCGGCAAGATCCACGTCTACTGCGGGCGGATGGACAACTTCTACCTCAACGAGGCCTGTTACCTTCTCCAAGACTCGCTCGCCATGCTGACCAACCCGCCGTATGGAGGCGAGTTCCGCTACGGGGACCGGGGCGGCCACGGCTGGAGCCCGTTCCCGGGCGACGAGCTGCTCCGCGTCATGGCCGATCACGTCAGGGCGGCGGCGCCGGGAGAAGAGGCGGCCTGGATTTATTAGGCGGGGAGACGCCCCAAGGGAAGGAAGCCGCAAAGAAGACTCTCTCTGCTATACTGGCTTCGGTGGAGGAAAGATCGATGCACTGCAAACCGGCTTTGGTCTGTCTTTTCCTGGGTCTCGCGACTTCCGTTCTCGCTGCCGCCGGCGACGGGATGGGCGGGTCCGGGCCGATATCCGGCCGGGGAGGTGAAACCATGGCGAATCCGAGCGAGAAGCTGGTCGTCCTCTGGAGCAGCGGCGACCGGGAAGTGGCCTTGAAAATGGTCTTCATGTACACGTTCAACGCCAAGCGGAACGACTGGTGGCCGGACGTCACTCTCATCGTCTGGGGACCGTCGGCGAAGCTGCTGAGCGAAGACGCCGAGCTCCAGGGGCGGGTCAAGGCCATGAAGGAGGCCGGCGTCGTGCTCGAGGCCTGCAAGGCCTGCTCCGATCTCTACGGGGTGTCGGAAGAGCTCCAAGGCCTCGGGATCGACGTCAAGTACATGGGACAACCGCTGACGGCCTACCTCAAGGAAGGCCGTCACGTCGTCACTTTCTAGCGGAGGTTGAAGAGAAGACGGGGACGGAAGCCACGCTCTTCCGCCTCCGAACCGCGGAACGACGCGTGGATCGCGCCGAGCGGCAGGACGGCCAGCCCGAGCGTCCGGCCGTCTATCAGACGTTGCAGAACCGGCCGGGTTATGGTCAGGAGGGTCTTGCCTCCGGCCCCTTCCGTCACGGGCCAGTCGATGATCATCTGAGGGCAGACGACCGTGTCACGGGGCTCTCCGCGCACGAGGCTGTCGAAGGTGACCGTTTCGCGCTTCCACAACGGGTCCCCGGCGAGGATTTCGACGACCCGGATCAGGCCGAAGTCGGGGATGTCGTCGGTGGTGCGTGCGAGAGAGCGCGTGGTGAGCTCGAGGAGCCCGCTCCCTTCGGCCCGCTTCCCGGCCAGGGCCCGCATGTCCCAGCGCAGGATCACGAACCGGGAGCCGCCGGCCCCGACGACCCGGGTCTTCATCCCGGCGTCGGCGACCTGCCAGTCGCGGAAGTTGACGCCCGCATTTTCGGAGTCGACCATTGCGGCCTGAACGGCCGTCGCTTCCCGAGTCAAGGACCGCGGGTCGGCCACGGGAGGGTGATAGGGCAGCGGCTCCCCCTTGTCGGGGCCGGCCGTGCGGATATCGACCACGTCGACACGGAAATAGTCGATATCGACCTCGTACTGGCCGAGGCCCCAATCCATGAGGGCCATCTGGCCGTTCACGGCGTCTCCGGGGGCGGCCTGGAAACCGCGGGTGGTCATGCTGATGGTGTGCCATTGCGTGGTGTCGGGGATGTCGAACTCCATGAGATGGCTGTGGAAATCTGTCGTCTTCTGGGTGTTGAGATGCAGGTTGACGCGGCGCGGCGCTCCGCTGACCCGGATCCGCGCCTCGATGCGCAGGGCGTGCCCGGGCTCGTTCAGGAGCGCCAGGTCCAGCCGGCCCGAAACGCGGTGCTTGATCAAAGCCCACCAGACATTTCGCCTGTCCTTCGTGGCATCGACGAGGATCGAAGCGTAGCCCGGCCCGCCCTGGACGAAGTCCATGACCGCTTTGCCCTCTCCCGTGAAAAAAGCCCAGCCGCCTACCCCCTCCGGGTCTGTCGCGACCGCCGGCCCGTCGAAATCGTCCACGAACTGGGCCCTGGCGGGGGCCCCATTCAGGATAAGACCCAGCCCGAAAACGAACAGGCCGAGCCCCCATTTCCGACCCGCGATCATGATATCCTCGCCCGGGTAACTCTCATGCTCCTGTCTCCTCCGTCCTATTTTAGTGAATCGCACGCCGCCCGCGCAATGGCGCCGCAGGGGGTTCGCGGGAGCTGCCGGAAGCGAATGCTCCGTGGGAATACAGACTTCGGACTCCCCTGGGAGGCCGGCTTTGGCGCCAAGGCCGGCCCTCCAAGCCCGAAACGGACCCCAAGGATGCAGCCAGGTATGCATATATGGGCAACTTCCCCTGGACCGCCCCCAGAAAAGGGAACCTGCGGGGGGTGATTTTCGTCCTCAACGATGACGCTCCCGGGCGAAGCCCCGGATTTTTGTGTTAGAATCTGCCCCGACAGGAGGAGCCCCATGAAAAAGACCGTTTGGCTTCTGGCGGGAGGCATCCTGCTTCTCCACGCCGGACTGGCCGCATCGCTGAGCCGCCGGGTCGTCGCCTACGACATCAAAGCCCGGCTGGTGCCCGACGCCAAGTCCGTCGAAGGCCACGAGGTCCTGACCTGGACCAACGAGTCCGCCGAACCCGTGTCCGAGATGCAGTTCCATCTCTACATGAACGCCTTCAAGAACAACCGGACGACGTTCATGAAGGAGAGCGGCGGCGCCCACCGCGGCTTCAGGATGGACAAGGAGAACTGGGGATACATCACCGTCGGGTCCATCGCCGTCCAGGACGGCCCCGACCTGACGGGAACGATCACCTACATCCAGCCCGACGACGGGAACCCCGACGACCGGACCGTCATGAAAATCGCACTCCCCGAGCCGGTCGCGCCGGGCGGCGCCGTCACCCTGGTCATCGACTTCGTCACCCGGATGCCCAGGGTCTTCGCCCGCTCGGGGTTCGTCGGCGATTTCTACATGATCGGCCAGTGGTTCCCCAAAGTCGGCGTCTTCTGGAACGGCGCCTGGAACTGCCACCAGTATCACGCCCACTCCGAGTTCTTCGCCGACTACGGCTCTTTCCGGGCCGAGCTCACGGTTCCCGACGCCTATGTCGTGGGCGCCACGGGCAAACGGGCCGCCACGGTCAAGAACGCCGACGGGACCACCACCTACACCCACATCCAGGAGGACGTCCACGACTTCGCCTGGACGGCCTGCCCGGAGTTCGTCGAATTCCGGGAGCCCTTCTCGCTGGCCGACCCGCCGGTCAGGACCGAGATGATCTTCCTCGTCCACCGCAGCCACGTCGGTCAGAAGGACCGTTACGTCCGGGCCCTCCGCAACGGCCTCGAATTCTACAGTCAAAGCTACGGGCCGTATCCCTACGAAACCGTCACGCTGGTGGACCCGGCGCCCGGGGCTATGGCCGCCGGCGGAATGGAGTACCCGACTCTCTTCACCGCCGACACGTTCAGCTGGCTGCCGCGCGGGATCCGTCTCCCGGAGATGGTCACGATCCACGAATTCGGCCACGGCTACTGGTACGGAATCGTCGGCTCGAACGAGTTCGAAGAGGCCTGGCTCGACGAAGGCATCAACTCCTATTCCGAGGCCAAGGCCATGGACAAGTACTACGGGGCCGACCGGTCGATGATCGACTTCCTCGGGATCAGGATCGGCGATGTCCCGTATCAGAGGCTGAACGTCATCGCCTCCGGCCGCTTCGATCCCATCGTTCGGAACTCCTGGTCTTTCGTGGGCGGCTCGAGCTACTCCATCAACGTCTACCAGAAAGCCTCGCTGATGATGCAGACGCTCGAGCGGCTTCTCGGCGAGGACGTCATGTCCCGGGTCATGAAATCCTACTACGAGCGGTGGAAGTTCCGCCATCCGACGACCGCCGATTTCGTCCGGGTCGCCGAAGAGGCGAGCGGCCGGGACCTGGGCTGGTTCTTCGACCAGGTCCTCTACAGCCCGGACAAGCTCGATTACGGGATCAGCGATCTCAGGGTTTATGAACTCGCGCCCCCGGACGGGGTTTTCAACGGGACCCGGACGGAGTCCGCACCCGATGCCGGGCCCCCAGGCCGCGGCAAGCAGCCCGCGAGCCCGGACGCCCCGAAGACCTACCGCAGCGAGGTCGTCGCCGCCCGCTTCGCCGAGTGGATCTTCCCCCAGGAAATCCTGGTCAGGTTTGCCGACGGCCGGGAGGTCCGGGAGACCTGGGACGGCCGCGAGCGCTGGAAGCGGTTCGTCTACGTCGGGCCGGAGAAGGCCGTGTCGGCCGAGGTCGACCCCGGCCACAAGCTGCTGCTCGACGTGAACTTCACGAACAACAGCCGGGTCCTCGAGCCCGACGGCAGGGCCGTCCGGAAGTTCGCCCTGGGCTTCGCCGGCTGGTTCCAGGCCCTCTTGTCCCTGGTTTCTCTGTGATGGGAATATTGCCATGAACATCTTAGCTTTCTATAAAAAAGGCATCCGGGAGGCGTCCGGCCGTCCGAAGGTCGTCCTGATTCTGTGGGCCGCCAACGCCGTCTTCGCCGTGCCGGCCTACGTTCTGTTTTCGTCCCTCCTCGCCTCGGCCCTCGGCCCGAGCGGGGCGGCCGCCGGGCTGATGAAGACGGCCGACATGAACATCCTGTTCGAGGTCCTGACCACCTCCGGCCGTCCGTTCGGCATGCTTTTCGCCGCGTTGCTGGTCCTGGTTCTCTTCTACTTTCTGGCCTCGATATTTCTCGCGGGAGGAATCCTGGGCGTTCTCCTCGACGGCCCGGTTCCCGGTCGGACCGGCCGGACATTCTTCGGCAGCGGGGCCGCGTATTACGGACGCTTCCTGCGGCTGACCGTCTATTCCCTCGGCCTGTGGCTCCCCGCGGCCGCCCTGTTCGGGTTGGCGAGCGCCGGGGTGGGGGCGGCGACCGCGGGTTCGACGAAGGAGCAGTTGTCGTTCTATCTGACGCTCGCCCTGGCCGCCCTGGCCCTCTTCCTGGTTTTTCTCATCAAGATGATCATGGATTACGCCCGGATCCGCATCGCGGCCGAGGACACCGACAAGGTCCTTCCGTCCCTGTTGCGGTCGGTCCGGTTCGTTTTCAAGCGGCCGGGGCTGACCCTCGGGCTTTACTACCTGCTCGGCCTGACCGGGCTGGCGATCTTCGGAGCCTGGAGGCTGCTGAATTCGGCGATCCCGGCGACCGCGATGGCGGCCGTCCTGGCCGCGTTCGTGCTGGCCCAGGTGTTCATCGCCGGCCGGGGCTGGCTCAAGGTCGCCTACCAGTCGGCGCAACTCGAGGTTTCCCGGACACACCGGCCGGAAGGACAGCCGAAGACGGCTGAGGCGACCCTCCGAGTCCCCGCCCCCCAGGTTCCGCCGGCAGCGACCGAGGACCGCCCGTCCTGACGCTGAAGCGCGGACCGTTTGCCGTTCCGTCGTCGGGGCGCGCCGGCCCGACTTGCCGGCCCGGCGGCTACTTTTTTCCGGCCGCGGCGTGGGCCTTCTTGATGAATTCCCAGACCTCGGGGCTGAACGGCCTGCGGTCGGCCGGTATGGCGCCCTTGGTGTAGGCCTGCGCGATCTTGGCCTTGAGCTCGGGGTGGCCCCCGTAGGCTTCGTCGAGCAGTTCCGTCCATCGCCGGGCCAGGGACTGGGCCGTCTCGCCGGCCGGGTCCGCCCCGAGGTGCCGCTTGACCTCCTCGATGAGCCCGGCCCAGCGCTGCTGGTAGGCCTGCATCGACTCCGGCGTGTACTTTTTCCCGATTTCCGCGAACTCCTCCAGGTCCTTTTCCGAAAAGAATTTCCCCTGCCAGGATTTCTTGACGTCTTCGCCCATCTGAATGACCTCCATGATGCGAATGAGTTTTTTCCGGTCGATCCCGCGCCCCGACTCGAGCCGCTTCAGGACTTGGTCGATGGCGCCGGCCGCCTGCCGGAGCCGGCCGATCTCGTCCCGGACCGCTTCGGCCTGGATCCTCAGGGACTTCACGACTTCATAGCCTTTGCGGTCCAGAAGGTCCGCGATCTGGGACAGGGAAAACCCCATGAATTTCAGGGTCACGATCTGCTGGAGTCTCAGCAAATCCTTTTCCGTGTAGACCCGGTAGCCGTTTTCCCTGAGATAGCTCGGTTTGAGAAGCCCGATTTTGTCGTAATAGCGCAGCGTCCGGACCGTGACCTTGGTCAGGTCCGCAAACTCCCTGATGAGAAATGTCGTCTTGGTCATGTTCGCCTCGCGCGTGTCCATTCCTCTCCAGTCTAAGGGATGACGTAACGTCAATGTCAAGGGCGCCGGGCTGTTTTTTTTGAAAAGGCCGGGCCGCACGGTCAGCAGGCGCGAGCCGTCTTCGTTTCCCCCACGGGAGCGTTCCCCCCCGGACTTGCGCTCCCCGCCGGGCCGCACGTAGAATGGTCGAGGACATTTTCCGGTGGAGGCGATGACTTGACCAGACGAATCTCCGTGCCCCTGATGGTTTTTTTCTCGGCCGGGCTGGGACTCTCGGCCATGGCGGCGGACCTGAAAATCCTGACCAACCAGGTCGGCTACGAAACCAACGGCGCCAAGCGGGCCGTCGTCCTCGGTCATCGGGGGGACACGCTCACGGCCTTCGCTGTCAGGCGCTATCCGGGGGGCGGAGACGTTTTATCGGGCATCCCCGTCCACGTCGGTCCGGTCGCGACGTGGAAGGATTGGGATTTTTGGACCGTCGATTTCAGCCCGGTCGCCGAAGCCGGAACCTACGTCATCGAGTGCGCCTCCCCCGGCGGCCCGGTGCGCTCCCATCCGGTCCTTGTCCAGCCCGGCGTTCTCGAGAGGAACACGTTCTCGGACGTCATCTATTACTTCAAGGGCCAGCGCTCGTCCGGCCTGCTGGACAAGGCGGACAGGACCATGACCTTCGAGGGGAAGGACGGGACCGTCGACGTCCACGGCGGTTGGTTCGACGCCACAGGCGATTACGGCAAACATCTCTCCCACCTGTCCTATTCGACCTGGTTCAACCCCCAGCAGATATCGCTCACGGCCTGGAGCCTGTTCAAGTCCTGCCGGGAGCTCGGCCGCCGCGGCGACCCCAACTTCGCCCAGTACGAAAGACGGCTTCTCGACGAGGCCCTGTTCGGCGCGGACTATCTCGTCCGGATCAAGGATCCGGCCGGCTCGTTCTACATCACCGTCTCCGGCCGCGGCCCCGGGAAGAAGCCCGAGGACCGGCGCATCACGGCCAAGGCGGGGCGTCACATCATCCTGACTCCCGAAACCAAGGACAAGGTCCGCGACTATGGGCGCGAGAAGATCGAAGACGACGCGGCCTACGAGGCCGCCTACAGGGAGGGGGCCGGGCTGTGCATCGCCGCCCTGGCCATGGGTTCCACGTACCGGGTTTCGGGGGATTTCGAGAGCGCGGACTATCTCAAGGCGGCCGAGGACGCCTTCGCCTTCCTCGAGAAAAACAACCGGCGTCTGACCAACGACGGCCGGGAGAACATCCTGGACGACTATTGCGCCCTGGCCGCGGCGACCGAGCTGTACAGGGCGACGCGGAAGCCCCTCTACAAGGAGGCGGCGGACAAACGGGCCTCGAGCCTGACCGCCCGGCTCGCGGCCTGGGACAAGTACCGGAACTACTGGCGCGCCGACGACGGCGACAGGCCGTTCTTCCATCCCGTCGACGCGGGCCTTCCGGCGGTCAGCTTGGCGGAGTACCTTCCCATCGCCGACGCCGGGATGCGGGAGACGGTCCTGGCCGCCCTCCGCAAGTCCATGGAGTTCGAGCTGGCCGTGACGGCGGAGGTGGCCAACCCCTTCGGCTACAGCCGCCAGCTCGTCCAGAGCGTCGGCGGGACCCGGCGGACGGCCTTCTTCTTCCCTCACGACACCGAGACCGCGCCCTGGTGGCAGGGCGAAAACGCCAGGCTGGCCTCGATGGCCGCCGCGGCGCGGCTGGGTGCCAGGCTCTTCGCGGAAGACGCGGCCTTCGCCGCCAGGCTCAAGGCCTTCGCGCTCGACCAGCTGAACTGGATCCTGGGCTCGAACCCTTTCGACAGCTGCATGCTCCAGGACAAGGGACGCAACAACATTCCGTATATGTTCTTCGACTCCTACGAATACACGAACGCCCCGGGCGGGATATGCAACGGGGTCACGGGAGGCTACACAGGCGAGGGGGGCATCGATTTCGGGCTCCATTACGCCCAAACGGGCCAGGACGACGACTGGCGATGGGCCGAGCAGTGGCTGCCCCACGCCGCCTGGTTCCTGTACGCGGTCTCGCTCGGCGACGACTGATCCACGCGGCGCGCCACCCGGTTTCGTCTGCCGGGCGGCCGTTGAGTTGACTGGGCGGCCCCCAGGTGGTATCGTTGTCGGCAAGGAAGGAACGTGACCGGGGATGACGTCCTTCGAGCACTTCCGAGAAACAGGGGGGATCTCATTTCTGATTTCCCGCATCACCGCGTGAAGGAGGTTCCTATGTATCGACAGCGCAGGTACATCGTGGCCGTCGTGTCGGGGCTCATGATCCTCTCGACGTGGGGCTTGGCGGCCGCCGGGCCGGTCCGGATCGGGCTCCACGGCGGGATCAGCATCCCGAACATCCGGGGCAACGCGAACGATAAGTTCAGCAAGGGATTCAAGTCGCGGCAGGGCCCGTTTTTCGGCATCTTCGCCGAATTCCCGCTGGCTTCGCAGTTTTCACTGGTCGCCGAGCTCAACTACGCCTCCCAGGGCGGGAAGCGGGACGGCCTCCAGCTCATCACCAGCCTTCCGCCGGGCCTTCCCCTGCCCCCCGATACCGATCTCTACGCGGATTTTAGGAATGAGACGATCCTGGACTACGTCGAGCTCCCGCTCCTGGTCCGGGCGGCTATCGGAGGCCCGCTCCGGTTCTTTGTGAACGCCGGGCCCTACGTGGGCTACCTTGTCAGGGCCAGGGCGGTGACCAGCGGCTCGAGCCTGATCTATCTCGACGAGGCGGGGACGATGCCGATCGTCGAAACCCCGGTTTCCTTTGATGCCGACACCGACGTCATGGACAGTCTCAAGAGATGGAATGCCGGCGTCATGGGCGGCGGAGGGTTCAAGTACGGGTTGGGGCCCGGAGACCTCATTCTCGAGGCGCACTTCCAGTACGGCCTGGTGACCATCCAGAGGGATGTCGCGACGAGCGGAAACAGCAAGACCGGCGCGGTCGTCATTTCTCTCGGCTACGAGTTTTAGCCGAGGGCCCCGCGCCGGCCGGGCTCATGATCCGTCCGCGCGAGCCGTCGGCGTCGAGGGGGCGCCGGGCGCCATGAACAGGATCCTCTTTTCGGCGCTTCTTCTCGGGCTCGGCCTCGGGTCGGCCTGGGCCGGGGCGCCGACGGGCGCGGGCGGCGGCCAGGCCTGGCCGGAGACGCCCGCCAAGAGCCGTCCCCGGGCGGGGCCGAAGACCGTCGAGCCGAAAACCTTCAGGGCCGTGCTGGAAGGCGCGGCCATGCTGACTGGCGCGACCGTCGATTACTGGCGCACTTACGAAAACTTCCGCGAGGACTGGCAGTTCGATTTGACCTGGGCCGACCAGCGCCGCCGGTTCTTCACCGCCGAGTCCCCGAAGCTGGACTCCAACGCCTTCTGGTTCAACTGGTCCCACGCCCTGGCCGGAGCCGGCTACTACAGCCTGGGCCGGGCCAACGGCCACGGCTGGGGTTCGGCTTTCCTGTTTTCCCTGGGAGCGTCGACTCTTTGGGAGGCGGTCTGCGAGTGGCGAGAGATCATCTCCCTGAACGACATGATCTTCTCGAGCTTCGGCGGCCCGGCCATCGGCGAGCCGTTTTTCCAGGCGGCATCCTATTTCAGCCGCCGGCGGGGGGCCTTGAACCGGGTCGCGGCGTTCCTGTCGGACCCGTTTCTGGCCGTCAACAACTGGCTCGACGTGCGGAAGGGGCCGGGGGCCAACAGCGCTCCGGCGGCCGGCTGGCACCGGTTCGGGTTCTTCGCCGGGATGAGGGGGAGCTCTTTCCCCGGAGCCGGGACCCGGAGCCGGGAGTTCGAAATCGGCCTGGAGGCGGAGACGGTGACCGTCCCGGGATACGGACTCGAGCCGGCCTATCGCGGATCCCTGTCCGCCACCCTCTCCAGCCGGATATCGGGCGGGGCGAGGTTCAGTCCGGCCGGGATGGAGGAGTTCGCCATTCGCACCAGGGCCGTCTTTTTCGGCCGGGCCTGGCAGTCGCTTCGCGACGCCGCGCCGGGCGGGCCGGTCGGGTGGGGAGGTTCGGTCGGGTTCGGGATGGCCTTCGAGGTCTACCGCAAGCGGCCCGTGGCCTGGTACGACGGCAGCGCCGAGGTTCCGGGGGGCGGGCCGGCCCTCTCCGACGCCCGCTTCGAGCGGCCGACGCCCACGGAATTCGTCGACAAGATGTCCGTGATCAGCCCGGCCGGGGCCGTGCTCGCCATCAGCCGGTTCGCGCCGAAACTCCATGTGCGCTGGACGGCCGGGCTCTTCGGCGATTTCGGGCTGATCAATGCCCTGGCCTACAACGCATTCACCGCGAACCATGACCCGGCCGGGGTGAAATCGACCCTGCTCAACTGGGGATATTATTACGGCCTCGGGTTGACGCTGGGGTCGGATGTCCTGGCCGACTGGAGGCGGTGGCACGCGACCGCGGCCGTGCGGTATCAGGCCTACGGCTCGATCCAGGGGCAGGACCGCTATCAGTTTCTGGGCGTCGTGACCGACGATTTCGAGATCGACGACTCGCGCCTGGCCTGGCGGGCCGGCCTGGCCTATCGTCTCCCGGGAACGCCCGTCGAGCTGGGGGTGAACGCCGAGGGCGTCGAGCGGCGGGGCCTGGAAACCGGCGTGTCGGCCCGGCTCGAGGTCGTGTTTTAGTCCTTCCCTTCCGGCCCCGGCCCGAACAGAGCGGGAAAGTGCTCAGCGGCCGGGAGAAGCCAGGACCGGCTTCAGGCGCTCCGACACGGCGTTCAAGGCGGCCAGGCCGGCGGCTTCGCCGGGCTTGAGGCCGTGCCAGATCGTACAGAGATGCCCGACCATCCGCTCCGATTGGTAGGGCAGGGAGCGATCCAGCAGCTTCAGGGCGGAGACGGGATCGCGGAAGCTCGTCGGCAGGACCCGGAAGCCCTTGGCCATGAACATCGTGACCGACGGAAAACCGTATCTTTCCATCGATTCGTACTTTCTCTCGTAGTGCCAGTCGCAGATGACGATGTCCCTCGGCACGAGGTCGATGGCCCGGGCGGTGCCGTTCTTGGCGGCTTCCCACTCGCCGTAGCCGGTCGCCTCGCCGTCGATGAACCGGTCGCCCCACATCAGCATCTCCTTGCCCCTCTTCGCGACGATGTGGCCGTAGGCGTCATTGACGGCCTTGGCGAAGAGGTCGGCGGGGTCCTGGCCGTGACACCGGGGACAATCGGGGTCGGCGATGAGAAAGACCTCGTCCATCCCGACGTGCAGGGCGTCGGCCTCGAAGACGTCGAGGAGCTCGTCGTAGAGGTCGAAGATGATCGGCTGCAGGTCGGGATGCAGGGGGCACCAGCTCCGGCAGTAAATGCCCTCGTTGCCGGGATACTTGCCCGGTGTCTCGTCGAACTGGGGATACTTCGTGAGGAGAGGGAAGGTCTTCTTGTCCCACGACTGGTGGCCGAGGCTCTGGAACTCCGGAATGAGCCGGACCCCGTGCTCCCGGCACAGGGCCACGATGCGTTTGACGGTCTCGCGCGAAACCGGGTCATCCCCGCGCAGCTCGGGATGGGAGGCGTAGGCGTAGTTGTAATCGATTTCGGCGATGATCATGTTGACGCCCCGGCCGGCCAGGACCGGGATCGAGGCGATAAGCCCCGCCGCGTCGGCGTTGTTTTCCACCATGGCGTGGAAGCCGAAGACGAGCGGCCGGCGGGCGGACGGGACCGTTTTCACGGCCGGAGCGCAGGCGCTCGCGACCAGGACGGCCGCCGCAACCGCGGCCACGGCAATAAGGGGCGAACGGACTCTGATCATGTCAAACCTCGCAGTCGCGCTTAGGCGAAGTCTCGTGTCGGGACCAAGCATCCATTATTTCTCAAACGGCCCGGCTTTTCAACCGGTCGCCGCCGCCAGAGACCGGGTGGGCGTAGCGAAGTGCCGGGTTTCGCTCCACTCCGGCGGGTCCGAGTCCGACGGAATGCCGGTTCGAGGGACGGGGCCGGCGTGCAACGGAACGCCGGCTTTTTGTTTCAAAAGGCGCCCTTCCGGGGACGGGGTCTCCTTTTATGTCGAGGTATGATCGTGGATGATCTTCCACCCGTCCTCCGTCCGCCTGAGAATCAGCGTGAAGACGCCTGCGCTCGTCGCGTCCTTGCGAACGAGCTTGAAGCGGCCCAGGACATAGGCGGCTTCGGGGGAGAGAAGGGTGACGGAGAGGTCGGTGAAATCGAGCCGCCCCATGTCCTCCGCGGCATAGTTCCGTTTGTAACGGGACAGGACTTCGCTCCACCCGCGGGTCCGGGCGTTGCCGGATTGAAACGTGAGGTCGCCCGACTGAAGGTAGGCGGACATGAAGCCCTCGACGTCCCCCCTGTTCCAGGCGTCCTTCTGGACCTCCAGGACGGCTTTGATGTCGCCGGCCGCGTCGGGCGGGGCCGGGAGCGCGGGATGAATCCCGATAAGGACCGCCAAGATCGCCGGAACCGTGATTCTCTTCATTTCACCTCCTCGAGGCCCGACTGGGAACGGCGGCCGGCCGGGCGCGCGGTTCCGCGGCGGGCCACGGAACCGCGGAATGAGTATTGTGTCCCCAAATCGGGGCTGTGTCAAAGTCTGCCCGGAGACCCGACGCGCCCTAAAGGGCGACCGGGCCGGGCCGAAAGACGCCGCTGCGCGGCCGGGGTCGCTGTCCGGAGGGCTTCCCACGGCCCGCCGTCACCCGGGCCGCCGCGGCGGGCCGCCGCGGTTGACAGCCCCGGGCTTTTATGAATAATTCTAAAGCGAGTCCATTCCGAATCGCGGGCCTTCCCGCCCGGCCGACAGGAGGAGTGACCATGCCGCAAAAGACCAGAGTCCCGCGGATACCGGCAGGCTGCGCGGCCCACGGCATCAGCCGCAGGCGTTTCATCCGGGATTGCGCCGCGTGCGCCGGTGCGGCGGGTCTGATGACGACCCCGGCCTGGCCGCGGCCGGCCGCCCGGACGGAAGCTGGCCGCGACGATCCCCGGATCCGGGTCCTGTACTCCCTTCACGTCCCCAAGCAGGACCGCCCCGATTGGCCGAACATCGGGTTCGACTTCGCTCCCGTCATGGAAAAAACAAACGCCGAGCTCGTCCGCCGTTTCCCGGGATTCACCTTTCTCCCCGAGACGGCGACGGGGCCGGAACAGGCTCAAAAGATCATCGAATCCGCCCAGGCCGCCCCGGTCGACGGCTATCTGGTCTTCCAGATGAACTGCTGGAACAGGGTCGTCCAGACCGCGGCCGAAACCGGCAAACCGGTTCTCTACGCCGACTTCAAGTACGCCGGGAGCGGCGGGTTCCTGGTCTATTCGGCGGCCTTCCGGCGGGCCGGGACGCGCAACGTGGGCTTCGTCGCCTCGCCGAGGGCCGCGGACCTGGCCGAAGCCGTCGGCTGTTTCAAGGCCGCCAAGGCCGGCGGGCCCGGGTTCGACTTCGCCGCCGCCACGGCCGCGGCCCGCCGGGCGAACACCGCGCCGGCCGGGGATCTTTCGTGCCTCGCCGATAGGCTCGATCCGCTTCCCGGCTCCGAGGCGGTCCCGCGGATGAAGGCTTCGAAGATCCTGGCCATCCGGGACGACAAGTCCGGGCCCGAGACAACCGCCATGGGCATTCCCGTCGTCCAGATCCCCTTCTCCGAGGTCAACGCGGCCTGGGCCGCCGCCGACAAGGAGGAGGCCCGGCTGGTGGCCGACAGATGGATCAAAACCGCGTCCCTGGTCGAGGGCGTGAGCTTCGACGAGATCGTCAATTCGGCGGCGATGTACCTCGGCATGAAGGCCGTTCTCAGGGCCCGCGGGGCCAACGCCATTACCATGAACTGCCTGGGCGGCTTCTACGGGGGCCATATCCACGCCTATCCCTGCCTCGGCTTTCACGAGCTCAACAACGAGGGGCTCGTCGGGGCCTGCGAGTGCGACGTTCCGTCAACAGCCTCCATGGTGGCCGGGACGATCCTGACCCGCGGCCGGCCCGGCTACATCTCCGACCCGGTGATGGACACGTCGGAACGGCGGATCATCTACGCCCACTGTGTGGCCTCGAACCGGGTCTTCGGCCCGGGCGGCCCGGCCAACCCCTTCCAGATCCTGACCCATTCGGAAGACCGGCAGGGCGCTTCCGTCCGGTCCATCCTGCCCGTCGACTACATGACGACGTCGATCGAGACGAACGACGCCCGGAGGGAGATTCTCTTCCACCGGGCCAAGGCCGTCGGCAACGACCCGGACGACCGGGCCTGCCGGACCAAGCTCGTGGCCGAGCCCTTGGGCGATTTCGAGAAGCTGTTCACCATGTGGGACGTCTGGGGCTGGCACCGGGTGACGTTCTACGGAGACCTCAGGGAGCCGGTCCACGCCCTGGCCGACGCCATCGGCTGGAAAGTCGTCGAAGAGGCCTGAACGTCCGTCCGGCGTCCCGGGTTCGCGGGCCGGGCCTCGGCGGGGAAAGCGCCGGTCACTGCTTTTCGTATTCTTCCCGGCTGATCATCCGCATCAGGATGTGGCGGGCCGTGTAGGAATCGATTTTCGGCATCGGTCCGGGCATCGTGGTCCGGGTAACGACGAACTCCCCCATGGTGACCCTCCTGACCCACCGCGTGGCCAGGTCGATGAAGATGTCCCCCATGTATTCGGACCCGCCTTCGGTCACGATGTCCTTATCCGGGCCGGTGGGCATGATCATCTTCAGGGTGCTCTCTCCCGAGTCGTATCCGACGAGGGCGCAGGGAGCGCCGTCGATGACGCTCAGCCCCTTGAAGTCGAGCGTCACCTCGCCGTTCCGGAAAATCGAGCCCTCTTTGATTCCCGCCCCCAGGTTGACCGGGGGCTCGCTGAAGGCGGCGGCATGCACGATTTTTTGGCCGATCGTCTCGAGGTCCTGGATGCCCTTTCCGCCGGCCGCCGGGCGGGCGAAGACATCGTTGAAGCCGTGGAAGTCGATGAAGTTGTTGTAGACGGCGTAGCCGATGCCCACGGGGAGCCTCGTCCCGCGGCTGTCGATCAGGTTCTCGAACTTGGCGTGAGGGATGCCGAAAACCTGCCCGCCTTCGTCCATCCCGGAAGGGGTCATGGCGAACACGTAAGACCAGCCTTTGAGGGCCGGGATGGTCACCTCGGGCCCGTCGTTGACCCTCATCCGGAAATCCCGGCAGGTGTAGGCGTCGCCGTCCTTGCCGGAGAGCGGAGCCGGAACGCACTTGAGAGTGAGGACATACGTTTCGACTCCGGTCCGGCTCCCGTCGAAGCCGATATGGACGAATTGCGTTTCCATCCTGAAATAATGGACCTCGGGGGCGCGCGGACCGGCCAGGTCGAAGGCGCGCTCGAGGTCGGCGACGAGCCTCGCCCGGGTGTCGGCCGACTGTGACGCGGGGCACGGGGCCGCGGGGAAAGCTCCCGCCATGGCCAGCGCCAGACCGGCCGCGAGCATCGCCTGCCCCATTTCACGCTTTATTGTCTTCATCGGATGCCTCCCTTATTATCCTCCTGACCGCTCAGAAGATCGAGGATCTCGGCCCGGGCGCGCCGGAAGGCCTTGATGTCGAGGTCGACGTGGGTGAGGCTGAAAACGAGCTTCGCCGCGATCTCGCCCGCCCTCCCCGGCTGCCTTTCTTCGAGCATCGAGAGGAGCTCGTGGTCGAAGATCCCGTCCCGCATGGCCTCGAGGCGGATCGAGCTCAGCACCTTGCCGTTCCCGGGGTAGGCGATCCAGCAATCCCCGCCCGGCAGCGGATTCCCGCCCTCCTGGAGCGCCGAAGCCTCGAGGAATGGATTGCCGCCCGAGGCGTGGTACCAGGCGTTGAACCCCCAGTGGAGGTATCCCGTCGCCCCGTAGCGGAAGTTCAGCCAGTGGACGTAGCGGGTCTTGATCAGGGGCAGCTCGATGAAGCGGTTGGGATAATCCCCCTGCGGCGCGAGGCAAGTGTAGAACCAGACTTCGTCTCCGGCCTTCCGCCGGGCCTCGTAAAAGGCGAGGTCGTCGCCGAAGAAATTGAGCTGAGGCACCCAGATATCGATGATGTCGTTGACGTCCTTCGAGTGGCAGGCCTCGATGATGCGAAGCCCGGGCGCGAGGCTCTTGACGAACGCGGCGATCTCGACGTAGGTGTCCGTGTTCATGGGGATCGGCTCGTCGGCGATGTGCTGGATATAGATTTTGTCCCAACCCTTGTCCACGAGGTGGGCCATGAGGGCGGGAATGAATTGCGCATAGAAGGCGCGCGCCTCGGGGTCGGAGATCGGGCGCTTCCCGAGGACGGTGCGGCCTGCCGGATCGCCCGCGGCCGCTTCGCCGGCCCCGCCCGCGGCGCCGTCCGATTTCACGGCGG
>Ga0210077_1000097_pt1 | contig 46425 bp, 49 predicted proteins | sample RushMan_CattailN_5_FD_185556 | JGI IMG/M metagenome (GOLD analysis project Ga0210077, IMG submission 185556) | Wetland microbial communities from San Francisco Bay, California, USA, that impact long-term carbon sequestration -... | ecosystem: Environmental > Aquatic > Marine > Wetlands ...
ATTCATGGGTCCACAACACCGGTCTGGCACAGGACCTGCTGCCCCGCGGCAGGGGCGGCGACCCGACCCGTTCGGGTCTCTGGCTGGCCGACTATGTGGCCGGGGCGCAGGCATTTCTGAATGCCAATGCAGCCCTTTACTGGAGAGACGAATTGGGGAACACCGGGCAGATGATCGAGGTGACCGACGCTGAATCGCTGCTGGACATCATCGACTTTGATATCACCTGGTACGGATTCAATGCCAGCATCAAGGGGCGATCCGGCGGCTGGGACCCCAACCTGAACCAGTATGCCTGGAACCCTTGCAAGGACGGCTACATGATGATCGGCGGACAGACCGACAAGCTGTGGTACAACATCGGTTTTTGCCTGGAGCGTGATTACCACCAGTTCGGCCGGTTGATCCACGAAGATCCCTTCCTCAAGGAGGTGGGTGCCCGGAACGCACTGCACGCTTTGATCAAGACCTATTCCGTGACCACCCGGTGGCTCAGAGACCAATGCAGGGTCGAAGCTGAAGCAAAACTATTAGAGTACCAACTTGCAGCCGGACCGGTCATGTTTATCGATGAGGTTGCTGAGTTCCCGCACTTTAAATACCGCCCCTGGCAGTATGTGCATGAGACCGACTACGGCCCGCTCCTGATCGCATCCAGTCCGGCATCCTATCAGGTGCGTGCACCGTTCCGATGCAAATGGATGGGGAGAGATATTGGCGCTGACAATTATGAGATTTACATGAAGTGGGTTGGAATGAACCAGACCACCGTGAACGAACTAAAACAGAAGGGGGTGATATAATGGCAAAAGACCCAAGAGTAACACGCATAGAAGACCTGCCAGGCCCCAAGAGTCAGGGTGAGATGGACGAGATGAAGATGCCTTATGAAGAGTACTGCAAGAAGGCTTTTGACGTGGGCAATGAACACACCAAGCCCGAGGCACTCAAAGGCATCAAGTGGCTGAGCTGTACCATGTATATCTTCACGCCCCATTCTGTTGCCAACTTGGCCGAACTGGGCGCCCAGGTGGTTAAGATTGAAATGCCGAGGATGGGGGATGCCATGCGGCACACCTCTCCGTTTAACGAGTGCTATTTGTATCCGCTCCACGACACGCGCCCCATGACCGGAACCGGTCTCGGGTTCACCAACGCCAACCCCAACAAGTACTTTCTGACCATGGACTACCACATTCCCGAGATGGTGGAGGTCTTTTACGGGCTGGTGAAAAAGTTCGACGGGCTCACCGAGCTTTACCGGCCGGGCACCATGGACAAGTGGAAAATGAGCTACCGGTACCTGTCTGAAATCAACCCCCGGTTCATCTATGTCTGGGGCGGCGGTTTCGGCTACGGACCCAAGATTTTCGGCGGTTCTTACGACATTTTGGGCCAGGCCCACGCCGGACTCGCTTCCATAACCGGTATGCACGAGTACATGGGCGGGCATTGCACCAAGCAGACCAACTGGGTCATTGACTGGCAATCCGGCAACATCATTACCTGTTCGATTCTGGCGGCCATTCATCATCGCCGTAAGACCGGTCTGGGCACTATGATCGAATTTTCCCAGGTACAGGTGCCCACCCGGATGCTCGGACACACATTGCCCATGTACGGCAAGTTCGGTATCGTGCGTCAACGCTGGGGCAACTGGGATACCCAGCTCTGTGCCCACGGCATCATCCTGTGCGGCAAGTCTGATTTTCCGGATGCCGACAATCCCCAGGACAAATTTGATGCCAGGTATGTCATGGTCAGCGCTTTCCAGGATGCAGACTTCAAGGAACTGTGCGCCATTACCGGCATGAAGAATCTTTATGAGAAGTATAAATCTCATAATCAACGCTGCGAAGGCGAAGCCCAGGTGGAAATCTACACCGCTCTGGAAAAATGGGCCGAAGACAAATCCAGGTCCGAAGTTGCCAAGATCCTGCAAGATGCCGGAATTCTGGCTGAACCGGTCCGAAACGACAGGGAGGTTTACGAGAGCCCGCATTACCGGGAAAGAGGCACGGTTCGTTGGCTGGACGATCCCCTGTTCGGCGATATGCTGCTCCACGCCGGCTACAGCTGCGGTCTGATGGAAAAAACCCCTCGACGGATCAACTGGCACTGGCGTCCGGTGGGTGCGGACAATAAAAAAGTTTACCAAGACTGGCTCGGCGTACCGCAAAGCAAGATTAAAGAATGGTATGACAAGGCCTGGATATAAAAAAGGAGGTGGTACAGTGTGTGATATAATTTGGTGCAAAAAACAAGTGGATGGAAAAGATTGCGACACCATCAACTACCTCGACCCATACTATTTTTGGAACTGGGAAGGCAAGATTGCTTGTGCCGAGTGCGGTACGGTGTACTACATCCACATGATTAACGGATTTATGTACAAGGGCCCTGAAGAACGTCCCGGTGAGAAATACGACATTTTGCCGCTGTATGCGGACAAGCCGTATGACGGCTATTCCAACTACAGACCCGGCGTCGAAGGCCGAACCCGGCCATACGAGTGCAAGCCAAGGTCCTGGTTGACGGGTACCGCCGACATGGTTAAGTTCAGCATCCGTAACCGACCGGTGCGGGGATGGCGCCCGCAGCCGCCGTCGGCAGGGTTGGCCGGACAGTTCCCTTACAATTGGGATATTCAGAAACTGACGCCCGAGGTCTGGGAAGAGTATCAGCAGAAACTCGCCAAAGGCGAAGTCAAGGACTGGTAAAAAAGAAAGGAGTGTCATATGGCCGAATTAACACCTGAAGAATTTCTGGAAAACATAATGATTCCGGAAAAATCGAGTGACCATATATGCTGGAATTGCACTGGTTTGAAACCGGTTCTCAAGGGCTCCAAGTTTCCGCCCGCAGACATTATCGGCTGGTGCAAGAAGATCCACTGGCCCCATTACTGGTGTGTAGCAGACTTCAACGTGGTTAAAAAATGCTATGCTTTTGAAGCAAAGAAGAAGTAGCATGGAAGAAAACGTAGTCAAAGAACTCGATACCCTCAAGGGGATGCTGAACAACTGGAAAAGAGGTTTCTTAACTTGGGCATCCCCGGACGGGGATAACGAATATGTGCTTCTGGAATTTACTGAAGAAATTCAGCAGCAGCTTTATCCCTATGTCACAAGATTGCTTGAGGCAAAACATCTCAGCCAATCCGAGGCCAGAGAGTTCATGGATTATTGCTATAGCCAGGTTGAAGATCTTCGCGACCAGTTGAATAAAGTGGAGACCAACGAAAGTAAAAAGGAGGTTTGATATGCCTGAAAAATGTCGTGTGGGTATCTGCGGCTTTGATCCCATGCTCGTCAAAGGATATATCGCTTTGAACATGAGAGCCATTTGGTGGCACATATCCGATGAGCTGTATGAGGAGTTTGACATGAAGCCGGGAATGAAGGTTTCCGGCAAGCTGCTCAAGCTGTATAGCGGCAAAACCGGCAAGGAATTCGCAGCTCCCAATGAAGCGTTTGAGTGGGTGACCAGCAAAGAGACCGGTCTTGTCGTTCTGATCTCGCCGGATGTTGTCAAAAAATACAAGGTCACGGAATTTATGTTCGCTGAACTTCTTGTTGAGAAGATTGACGGCAAAGACGTGTATCCCGGGAAAGAGGTAAAAAGCAAGAAGTGGTGGCCGGATGAAAAGATGAAACTGGATTTTACTATTGACTACATCGGGTAGCCATCATTAGCCCATAACAAAACACCCTCTCAACTGATAGCAGGGGAGAGGCCAAATCAAAATAAGAATCCCCCTTTTGGATTTATTCCGAGAGGGGGATTCTTATTTTGTCCGATTCCCAGAAAAATAGGCTTGTCATTTTGGTCTTTATATATTAATCAGGGGCCAGTGATTGCAGCGATGACAGCCGCTGACTATCAATTAATTAATAATGATCTCTGTTAAATCAATAATCGAAACATTTTTAAAGGAAACAAAATGACCAAGAAAGCAAAAGATGAAAACCAGCAGGAATTAAACCAGGAGCCAAAACCACTGGTAGAGGATGAAGTGTATCCCGAAGAAGAGCCGGATCACCCGGGATGGCTGTCTATTGCGGAAATTATGAAGATATCGGATCCTGTCTTTGAAAAGAGCAAGTTTCTCATCGGGTATCATCATTCCAGCAATGTCTATGTGCTGGTTGGTGATTATCTCACCATCGTGGATACGGGAAATGATTATACCATTTTTGGTGAACTTGAAAAATTAGGGTTCAGTATTCTGGATATCAAAAAGATTGTTCTAACCCATGGGCATAGGGATCACTGCATGGGCGTATTCGAATTTTTGAGATACCCTCCGATCATGGAAAAAAAAGATGTGGAAATTATCATTCACGCCGCCGGCCCTGCCGAGTTTAAAAAAATGCTGACGGAAACCGGATTCACCCTGACCGAGTTAAAAGGAGGGGAAACCCTTGAATTGAGCGGCTTTGAATGGGAGGTGATTCATACGCCCGGGCATACCATTGACGGCATCTGCCTCTATAACCAACCGACCAAAACCGCCATCACCGGCGACACCGTATTGCCCAACACCATGGCAGATGCTGACAAAGCCGGCGGGGGAAGGCTGGACCATTATTTATACGGGCTCAGGCAGCTCATGAAAAAAGAGATCGAAAATATACTCCCCGGCCATGACGTGCCCATGGCGCGAGCCGGCCGTCAGGCTATCGAGCAAACCTACGAGGGCGTGATGATGAAAGTCATCGAGGTCAATCCGGAAGACAGAATTACCTGGATGGAGGGTGCCTCAAAGCTGGCTGAAAAAGGGCTTTTGGAAGAAGCCGTGTTTTGCTGCGACAAAGAGCTGGCCCTCAGATCGGGAAATGTATCTGCCTTGCAATTGAAAGCCTTTGCCCTGAATGATATGGGCCGGTGTGAAGAGTCCATTGGAATTTTAGATCAGATTCTGGAAAAGCAAGTCGACAATATTCACGCCTTGACAGCCAAGGGCCATGCCCTGCTGGGTCTGCAAAAATACAATGAAAGCCTGCCGTACTTTGATGATGCTCTGGCCATCAATCCGGATATCAAGGAAGCCCAGATATTTAAGGGGATGGCCTTGACCTTTTTGGGGAGACATGACGAGGCCATGAAAATCGAAGCTTTCAAAACAGAATTTGCCGCAAGATTCAAGGATGAAATTGATAAACACCGGCAAGAAAATAAACAGAACGAAACTGATCAAGGCACTTAAGCCGGATTCATATTTCGGACACAGACGAACACGGATTGCTGGTATTTTTAAACAATGAAAGAAAAATATCTGTGTATATCTGCGAAAATCCGTGTCCTATTTAAAGGAGAAGATGATAGATGAAGAATGAGTTTTTGACATTGCTGGACGCTGCAAAATATTTGGTGACCTACATTGATAATGAGTCTGTTTTTGACAGGGCCGCCGCAGGAGGATGCAGTGGTATGGATTTTCATTTATCGGACGCTTTTTACGATTTGATTGTAGATGCCAGAAAAGCAATAAATGAAGCTGAAAACGGGTTAAAAATTTCGACGATGGATGGCAATAAGAAGATATTAAGACTGCTTGATGCTGCAAAAGCTCTGACCGTCCACGTTGATAAAGAACACGCCTTCGACAAAGTTAATGATATGGGGTCTGTGGGCATAGAAACTTATCAATCGGAGGCTTTTATTGAAGTCATTCAAAAGGCGAATGACGCCATTGGGGAAGCTGAAAGAGGATTGAACGTTTCCGAATGATTCTCCCTGTTTTTATTAACTTCACCAACCTTGAACCTCTGAACTTCTGAACCTTTGAACGGTTATGGTTTAGAATCTAAAGGAGCATATATGGCAATAGAGCAAATCACTTACGAAGAGTATATGAAAAAGATCGACGAGCTCGAGAAGCGATATTTGTCCGATGAAAAAGGATTTCCCGAAGGCGCCAAGGAAAAAGGATTGGAGATTTGCAATAAATTTCGACGGGAGGTAGCCCAGATCGGTCCTGAAAACTGTGAATATTACATTGATACGCTTTATGGACTGCCCATGCACAAACCCATAAAGCGAGACCTTGAACACGAAGAATAAACTTAATTTAAATGAACATGAAAAAAGAAGACATTCAATATGTAGATTGTGCGCACTGCGGAGCCCGGGTGCGTAAAGAGGAAGCCGTTGACTACAAACATAACCTCATTTACGGTGACCACTACCACTGCCGGGACTGCGATCCCAAAGGGGTTTGGGATTGCGTGAGTCATCATGTGGATATGGATGTCCACTGACGCCGTTAATAGTTATCCGTTATCCGTTAATTGTTATTCGAAACGACCTTTCATATTTAAAACCGATAACTTATAACCAATAACGAATAACAACCCATTGAGTTTTAACTCAATGGGGTTTCTACATTCTTTCAATCAGCTCCGGCGGGGGGTTTAAGTTGGGTTGAATTTTGTCTTTCACTTCGTTTGCTAGTGCCTGGATCTCCTCCGGATTTAAGGTTTTTCGGGTATCGACGAAGTCGATGTTCGTCGATTGGCGCCACACCGTCTCATGGCCGGAGAGAATGCTCCTTTCCCGGTAATGGATTTGCTGCTCGTGCCATCCGCTGTCACCGATGACGATGCTGTAACAGAAACTGCCGTAGACGGTTTCCATAATTTTGGCTTCGGTAATCGGTTTATCTGTTATCAAAGAGACGCTGCCTTTCTCCAAATCCTTTTCCGCAAACCGGTTTTTTTCCAATAATGCCAGATCCTGAATAGGAATCTCTTTTTTAGCCAGCGGCTTTCGGGTTCCTCCAGCGACAAAATCCAGCACGGTCCGGTTGTTTTTTTCATCGGTGGGTGAAAAGTGTTTGTAATTTAAAGCGCCATGAGAATGAATCCATCCGTTGATGATTTGGTCCTTGGGCAAGGATTCATGAAATTCTGCAATCTTCATGGAGCCGAGGGTGGTATAGTCTTGAAGATTCATATTGTTTTCCGGCAATCCAATGTTAATGATAAATTCCGGATGATCTGGATTAGCGAGGGTAAATCCATACCATTCATAGCTGTCTTTAAAAATTTCTCGGACAAGCTCACTGATCTTAAATGCCTTGGCCCTGGCATATTCCGCCATCAATATACTTTTGGGAAGGTTTCCCAAGATGATTTTAAGCGGTTCGGACCGCTTGAGTTGTGAAAGGGTCTTGAATCTCATCCCAATCTCTCTTTCACAGTGTGTTGATCCACGACAAATTTGCCGACGTAGCTTCCTGGAAGCTGATACATGTCTTCCAGCAATACCCGGTGAAGTATGGCGATCAGCCCGCGCGCTCCGGTTCTTTCTTGCTCGGCACGCCTGGCGACTTCGGTGAGTGCATCATCCGTGAACTCCAGATCGATGCCCCATGCCTTGAGGTCGTAAGTATATGCCAGTAAAGCGCTTCCCTGGCTTTGGGTCATGATGTTTTTCAAGTCCTGTGTGGTCAGTTGATCGTAAACCACTCTTACGGGAAAGCGGCCCACAAGCTGCCGTTCCATGCCAAAGTCTACCAGGTCATCCGCCGTCAGAAATTGCCGCCAATTTCCGTCAAGCTCTTGTCGGGCCATCCGTTTTTTCACGATAATGTCGATATTTTCAAATGCGCCGCCGGCAATGAACAGCACGTGTTTCGTTGACAGGGAAATTCTTTCTTTGCCGACATGGACAATGTTTTCCAAGCCGTCGACCATATGCAACAGTCCTTTTTGCACGCCTCTGCCGGAAACATCCTTGTAAGCGATGGTTTCTGTCGCAATTTTGTCGATTTCATCAAAATATACAATCCCCATTCGAGCCACATTCGGATTTCCGCCTGCGGCCAAAAGAAGGTCCAGAAGGATGTCGCCGGCATTCTGTCCCACATAACCGACTTCACTGAATTTGGTCATGTCTTCGTGCACGAATGACACACCCACCAGGTTTGAAGCGGTTTCACTGGTATAGGTCTTGCCGCATCCGGTGGGGCCGATGATCATGATGTTGGCTTTAGGTGCGATAGTATTTCGCAGCGCAACATCAATGTCCCCATGGCTGTCCGCCAACCCTTTTTTAAGTGCCTGCCCCAGTCTTCGGTAATGAAAGGAAATGGCGGTGCACATGATTTTCTTTCCCTGCTCCTGACCAACAACAAACCGGTCCATATCCGCTTTCAGCTGGGACGGCGTTTTGGTAAACTCGATAATCGCCTGCACGGCTTTGCTTTCCTGATCTTCTCTCAATTGCTCGATCTTTTCTTTTATGCGTTCTTCTTTTTGCTTTGAAATGCCGTCATCCATTTTTATCATTCCCTGTTAGTATTCATACGGTTTCGTTTGGCGCATTCATGTAAAAAAAGCGTCTCAAAGTGGTAGTGCATCAGTGTCTCGGAGCTTAGAGCAGGATTCAGACGATACAACGGGTTACACAATAGAATTTCATCCGGTGAATCTGCGAATATGAGATATGGGGTGTCGACTTTATTGATAATCGACATGGTAAGGTGATACTCCTCTTCGGCAACCAGAGAAAATAAAGGTCTTACTGCCGGTGTCTTCACCTTGATCCGGTAAATATTGACTTTCTTTGGGGTTAGATGATCTTCAACCGTATCGAAAATGTCGAGAAAACTCTCCTTAAGACCATATTGCTTGACGATACTGCTAATTTGGTTAAACACATCGGGCTTGATGGGCTTTTTTTGTCTCTGTTTCGCTCGATGATCTTTTATATGCCTCAGTAAATCCATCTGGCCGATATCCATATTCCAAATATCCGGCAAAGCCGGGTTCTATGGCCGTGAGACCCGGTTGATGCCGGTACACAATTATTGTGTTTAATTATATGCGATAATCTTCAAAATCAATTGTGGGTATATGGACCCATAATTGATCCAGGCTATGATAACCGTTCCGTCGACGGGGATCGTAGCCGTATCGCAAGGCGGTGAGTCCTTCTTCCAAAACACCGATGATACGCTTTGCTGTCAGTTCATCCGGCGGATTAAAATTTTTTAGACAGATTTCCTGCCCTGATTTATGTTCGAGCAGAAAGGGATGTTTGTATTTTTCCATGACAAAAGGTCTGAAGGGCGTGTAAGTCGAAACTGCGACCCTGCAGTCCGGAAATAAATAGCTGCGATCGTAATAATCTTTAAGGATATAATCTCCTGAGTGTTTATAAATATGGTACTCCTTCCGGTCGGCATTCTTTCTGATAAAGCCGAAACCGTCGATTTCCATGGAACCCGTATCCGTAATGTAAAGCAGCGTTGCAATGTGCTCCGGTTTTATCCGGCTGAATTGCTGCCGCACTTGAACGGACTTTGCGATACGATCAACCTCGTCGGACAATACTTTTGCATGAACGGCGTTGCGGAACCAGTCCCGCAGCTTGTACCCGGATGTCAGGCCGTTTCCGGGTGGTTCCAAGAGCGGCGCTTGATTTTCGATATTCTTCAGGATTTCTTTTAACGGATCGATATCCATAAACATTTTCGCTTCTTGATAATAGCCTTCCGGAACGTTTATCTTTTGACCGATAAGATCCAAAATTGCTTCATCGCTCAATTTCTTGCGGCTCAGTCCTTTGTTTTTCTTAATGAAATGAGGCATAACCTGAAAAAGTATGGTTCTGAGGGTCCCCTCCAAAAAAGTTTCATCGACCTCGCGCATCAACTGATATCGTCGGAGGCATTCATTTTTCATGTGTTGATATGAATGTGGGTTGATCGACTCATAGTTTTTAACCAAAGTGTCTAAACGAAATCCTTTTACGAAATACTTATCCTTGAGCTTAATGACGGCTTTCGATTCATACCCATTGAAAATCCCTTTGTTTTCTTCCGGATGGAAAACAGTCTGAATTTCTTTTTCAATGTCCGGGTCAAACAAAAGGGGAAAGTATATGAAATCCGATTCCAGCACAAGTTCAAGGCCGGCATCAAGCAATTGTTTCATTATTAAACTCCTGATTTATTCCCCAATCGCCTTCATCAATCAACCATCGCCAATCAACCATCATCAATCCAGTATCCCTCCTTCCTGGGGCTTTATGGCTCGAATGGGTATATACAGATATTTTTCACCGGCCTCCGTCTGTTCGGAGACAGCATATTCCAGTGCGGTGCCTTCGATCTCTTGTCCTCGAGACAATAATTTGCCGCCGTCCAACTGTCTTTTGATATCTTCAACGATAAGCTGTTCTTCGATACTTAAATTTTTTTTATTCAAGGTTTTATCGCACAATTTTTTAAGAGACTTTGCTGCGTAACTTCCCGGCTCGTAAATATCAATTAATCCTTCGGCGGCATGCCCCGGAATGATTTCAAGGACAAGTGGCAGCAATTTTTCAGCTTCATCTAGTTGAAGTTCTTTTTTAAGATCAGTTTCCAGCATGTTATCATCCCTCCTTGATCCGGCTTGGAAGTTTCAATTAGGTTAAAATCTCACAGAACTCGTAGAATCGTAAAAAACATTTGCAGGTTTTTGGCCGTCAATGAGCATTCTGTAGGAATCCACCATAATCCCGGCGGTGATCTGATTCGTCATGATAACGGAAGGGTCCGGCCGATAAATGCAAGCGGCTCTTTCCCGATGATACGCTTCGGGATTTCGTTTTTCAACAAGATCATACAGCCCCAGCAATTCCGCAGGCGTAACGCTGTCATCGACAGGATTATAGGTAACGATCTGGCCTGCATCGGCGCTTGTTCCGCCGCTGATCAGCATTTTGCCATGTCGTTTGCTTTTTTCGCTGAGGACGATTCTCGATTCAAAATTATCGACGCAATCGAAAACGATATCATAGGACGCAATGTCGCTGTTTCTATCGAAGTAGGCAACAAGGGCGTTGCTGCCGGTTCCAAATAGCGCGTTGAGTTTGTTGGAAAGTGTTTGGGCCTTATACGAGCCCACAGCATCATAGAACAAAACCTGCCGGTTTAAGTTGGTTATTTCGACAACATCCGGATCCATAAATGTAAGGTTTCGAAACCCTGAGTAAACCAGCCCCAAACCGACAAATATACCCAAAGCACCGGAACCGACGATCAATATCCTGGGCTGGCCATAAGCCGAAATGATTTTTTTCCTTTGATACAATATGAGATCGTCAGACGGGTGCTGATTCATTAAAAGATTTTTGGTCTCTTCCAATACAATTCCGGAAACAATGGTACCCAGCACAGCGTCATCAAAATGATGCTTCGGCAGGTTGTGAGCAGATACCACCTGTTCGAGTTCCCGCCATTCTCGTCCTTTTAAATAGCTAAAAACTTTGAATCCCTGATGGCCGTTTGTCTCATGACAGAACCCCCTAATAACCGGAGTGTTCTCCCTAAACCCTCTTTCTATCAACAATTTGTTGGCCAGACCATACTGACTTAAATCCACCATAAAATCGCAGTCTTTGAAAAGTTCCGCCATAACCGGATGTGTAAAGAAACCGTCTATGTGGGTGAGAGAGAATCGAATGTTCAATTTTTGAGCGATTTCAATGAGGATGGGATCTAATACCGGCGCAAGGGCAAACACATGGTTGATTCCCAGGGCGGATGCCGACATGATATAAAGTGATGCCAACAGATCGTTATCACCGATAACACCTATTTTTGCATTCTCCAATGCCTGTTGATTCCATCCTTCGATACGCAGTTGTCTGTCCAGTCGGTTTGACCGCATCATCCTTTTTCCCCTGGTTTTTTCAAATCAGCCATGAGGCGGCGCGAAAAGGGATATTTCCAATGGTTGGTCGGCGGCAAGCCGAGGGCCCTTCTTTTCTATATCCTTTATCCGTTTATTCAGATACTTGACTTTTGCCCTAAGGTATTCATTATCCGAATCGGACCTTAGACCGGCCTCGGCATCTCTTAACAGCGTTCTAAGATCGAGGTATTCTTTTTCCAAACGTTTGATTTCCCGACGCAAGGTCAGAAAATCCTTCATTTCCGGCATATCATCATAAAGCCACATACCCATGCTACCCCCCTTTTTGGCGCCTGATTTCGGATGTCATGTTATAGAAGCCATCTCAAATATAAATCATATCGGTTAGAAGTCAAAGTGGAAAGTCTCTTAAGGATCCGTCAGGCTTTTCTATATTTTAGCCCCGGTTTGACCAATGATCTTTTTCATTTCATTGACAAACCAAACGGCGAATCTATAATAACGAATACGCTGTGAGTTTTTCATTGGCTTACAGGGTTAACAACGGATCATTCGAAATGGAATCATTCTCAAAAGGATGCATTAAATTATGCCGCAAAACCCTGAACAGCTCGCCCTGGCTGACCCCAAACGTTTTAAAACCATTCAGGACCTGACGCAATTGCGCCCGGACTGCGGCGCATCAATCGACGACATGCTGGTCATCGATAGTGGCTTTCTGATCATTATCGATCTTTCTCACATCGGGAATATATTGAATCCGTATAACAGTCCATCGGCCGATTACGTGAGAACACACGGCGTCTTTGTTTGCAGCGATATTCATCCTGAATATCGTCCGGTATTCTGGAGAGAACCTTTTCTGCTGCTTCCGATATCCTGTCATTTAAATGAAAACTTAACAGGTTATGCAGGCATCGGGGCGGTTGTCGGAAAAATTTCCTGCCTTTCAGGGTCCTTGCTTTTTATGCCGGTTCGTAAAGATATGCCGACGCCGTTGGGTGACCTGATAGATACGGCTTTAGCGAAAGAGCCCGGCATGCAGATCATGATGCCGAACGGAACCTATAGGATTTTTTATGAACAATTTGAGGCGGCCGAACAGTCCGAAAAAGAATGGTATCGAAACATTGTTGTTCGTAAACAATAAAAATCCTCTTACAAAATCTCAACGAGTTCAATGTTAAAGGTAAGGATCTTGCCGGCAAGAGGATCATTTTCATCCAAGACAATACTATCTTCGGTAATTTCTTTAATGGTCACGACGGTATATCTTCCATCTTGTGTGCGAATTCTCAGCCGCTTCCCAACTTCTAAATCTATTTCATTGGGGAAACCTGATTTTTCCATAACGGTTAGGAGTTCTTTTTTTTGATGGCCATATGCCTCTTCTGGAGAAAGTGTGATGGTTTTGGTGTCCCCTTTTTGCATGCCGATGACCGCATGTTCAAAACCCGGCAGCATGTTTTTCTCTCCGATGGTAAATTCAAAGGGTGCTTCATCCATGGTAGAGCCGAACACCGTACCGTCTTCCAAGTAACCTGTAAAATGAACTTTTACCCTATCGCCGGTTTTAGCTTCAGTCATGTCCCCCCACATTCATTTGGTTTTTAAAGAGTATTTTTTATAAATATATGCGTTAATTGCATCTACCATGACTTTTCGGCAGAATTTTGTCAAGAAACGATTTAACAAAAAAACGATCCGGATTCAGTAAATGCGAAAAACGATTTCACCGCGAAGCCATGCAGTGGCCGGATTGGGGTGTCTGATATAATCTTCAACAGCATCCGACAACTTTAATGCATCGGATTGGCATCCCTTTTCACGGCAAAATTCAATCAAGCGCAGGTGGACGGTTTCAAACATCTCACGCAGTTGTGGGTAGGAGCGGAGCCTTGATCGATGATTTTTCGTTTCAAAAATCATTTTGCAGTGGGCTTCACTGGTTGAGGAGCAGGCGCGACATACGGCCGGTCTGACCGCGTAAATCATGCACATGGTTTTTTCTAAAAAGATACAGGGCAATTCATGCCGCATCATGAAAATTTCATCAGCCCGTTTATCGGCAATTTTTTCATTAATTTTCCGGATTCTTTGATTTAATGTCTGTTTTTGATGGTAAGTGAAGGTCCGATCCAGATAGTGTCCGATCAAAAGTGCCTCGGGCGGTGTCACCATGGGAAGATTGAAACAGCAGTAATGGCATCCCGGCTTGCACGCGATCGGTTCAGGCAAAGATTCAAGTGACAAGAATCTCCGGATGGCGTCATCCGTCCGGCGGAGCTCGTTCGATGCCTGCTTTAAAACGTTGTCTTTAATATTTTTCATTTTCTTTAAACTTAAAAGCATTGACACAAAATTGCAAATCCTTTTAAACTTTAAAGATTACATCGTTTAGGCACCTATTCACGGAGTGCGCTTCCCTGTCTTACTCCGCCAATATCGTCACACAGGGAAGCACACCCCGTGAACACTGACTCATTTAATGAAAATGCCGTATCAGATAAAAGGAGCGATACATGTCAAACTACAAACAGGGACTGGCGTTTCGCTATATACAGGGCACAAAATATCACCGGGATCGACCGTTAAAAGACGATCTGGGGTCGATCCCGGTTGTCCGGACATTTAAAAACTATCCGGAATCGGAACGCTTCCAGTTGCCGCAACCCGAGTTGAACCGCCCGGCGAATTTATGGCAATGTCTAGCCAATCGCCGTTCGGAAAGGGACACCACGCCGGACTTGCTGAGCCTGGATGAACTGGCGACACTGCTTTGGGCGGCGCAGGGAGTGACGACCCGGGCAGGCATTCACCTGCTTCGAACCGCACCTTCAGCCGGTGCCCTTTATCCTTTTGAAACCTACATGTATGTCGAACATGTTGAAGACATGCCCAAAGGATTCTATCATTTCGACGTTGAAGCCTTTGCCCTGGAACGGCTGAGAGAAGGAGGCTTCAGCAAAGATATGACCGCCGCCTGCCTGGGTCAGCCCGCGGTGCGCCGTGCTGCGGTTGTTTTCATCTGGACCGCTATGTTGCTTCGATGCATGGTCAAATATCGGAACCGTGCCATGCGCTACATTCCCATGGATCTGGGCCATGTCTGCCAGAACGTGCAACTGGCGTCTACTGCTCTGAGTCTCGGTTCATGTCCCATCGGCGCTTTTTTTGATGATGATATCAACCGGCTGATTGAAATCGACGGCGAAGATGAGACGGTGTTGTATCTCGTCACGGTAGGAAAACTCTGAAGCCTTTGATAAAAGTCCCTTTTTGCCCGATTTCTGCGTCAAACTCAGATTTCAAGCCTCGAAATACTTTGAGTATTCCTGCGGTTAAAATCTTCGTTTTCCTTGAACTCGAACAAAAATGAACATTTCTCAAAGGCTTCGGTTAGTAATAGATATAATATTTTAATTGGATAGCATTCTTTAATTTATTCTGCCAGGATTTCAATGATGGGTGGGATCACATGGGTGGCGATGTCCGTGCGGGAGCCGCCGCCTAAAACCACTTCCAGGCGGCCGCCGGACACCTCTTCGGCGGTTTTTTTCATAAAGCGGGCGATTTTTTCGTAACAGCGGCCGCTTAACCCCAGGCTGCCGTAATCGCCCTGATGGGTATCAAAACCAAAGTACCAGAAAACCAGGTCCGGCTTAAAAGCCTTGACTCGTGGATAGAATTCATTTTTTACGTTATCCGCGTATTGCTGGTCGACATTTGCGACTTTTTCATCGCGTCCCGAAAATCCCCAATAGCTGCCCGGTGCCCGGATGTCTACTTTGGTGCCGTCGGGGGATTCGGATGAGATGCCGCAGCAGCATACATGGAGCACATCCGGATCGCTTTTGATCAGATCCCGGGTGCCGTCTCCATGGTGGGCGTCCGTATCCATAATAGCGAAACGCCGAATGTTGTGGATCTCCCGAAGGTAGGTGATGGCAATGACCACATCGTTAAAACAGCAATAGCCGCCAAAATAATCTTTACCGGAATGATGGCCTCCAGCGCCGATGAAGGCAAATGCATTGTCGATCTCGCCAATACAGATCTTTTCTCCGGCCAGAACCACACCGCCCACCGAATGCCAGGCGGTCGAACATAGGTGGTCTGCCGCCACGCCCCGGATGAGTTCCGGGGTATGCACTTTCAGTATCCATTTTTCTTCGATGGGGGGCGATTCATAGGGAGTGATATTATCGAGCGCCAATAAGTGTTCAATGGCGCCGGGAAAATCCTCCAGCCGGGCACCGCGGGTTAAATAGCTTCTACGACTGAAACTGGGATGGTAAAACACGCCGGTTTTTTTCATTGTTCTATTAAAAATCGGACAGGGCGGGTTTCCCCATTACTTTGAGGTAGGAAGTGTCATTTAGATATGAAACGATCCACTGCCCGCCGGTATAAACAAAACAATTGGTACTGGCTGTATCTTGTTGAATTCGCCAGAAATTACTATTGTCTATCCCTATAAGGCTACAACAGATGACTTTGTTTGGCACCCTGTGAGCGACCAGGGCAATGTTCTCGTTTGGATGTTTTTCAATGAGATGTTCGATGGCGCCCATTACGCGCACCCGAACCCCTTCCAGGCTCTCTCCATTGGGAAACATAACCATGTGGGGCTTCTCTATCCACAGATCATATAGGTCCGGATATTTTTTCTGAACCTCAACCAAGCCGACCCCTTCCCATTCACCGTAGCTGATATCGATAATGGCCTCGAGAGGCGTGAGTTGGATATTTTGAAACTTCGCAATATTTTCAGCCGTTTCCATGGATCGAGACAAGGGGCTGCTGTAAATGGCATGGAGCGTTTCGTCTTTGAGAGCTTCACCGGCCAGGTGCACTTCTTTTTTTCCGGTTTCATCCAGAGGAATATCCATGCGTCCCCGAAATACCTCTTCCAGATTCCAGGCGGTCTGACCATGACGTACAACATAGACTTTGGTCGTCATTTGAACCTCCGTTAACGGCGGTGTTCACAGGATGTGCGTTTGGGTTTCACTCCGGCATCTATATGTCGGGTCTGAAATGGGTGGGCACTAACTGACTTCAATCCCTTTGATTTGCCGGTGCAGTTCCCTGGTTTTTTCCCTGCGGGCCCGGTTGCGGTCTTCCGCCAGGCGTTGGATGTTTTTATCAGCGGCGGCCATTTCGGGGTCAGACAGATCTTTTCCCTGGATGAATCCGTCGATAAGCATTCGGTATGCATGAATCATATCAGATATCAACGTCACCGGATATTCGCGTCCCTGAATTTTTAAGGTTCGTAATCCAAGTTCGACATACTGTTTCAGTTCTTCTCCCCTAATGGCAAAGGCGACGTTCGGTCGACGTCGGATTCTTTCATTGATGTGGGTAATTTCCGAAGCGCTTTTTCCCTTGCGACGCATCAATTTTTCCCTCTGCGCTTCGGTAAGCAGACAAAAACGAAAACAGCTGCCGCTTCTATCCGGCCATCCCTCATATTCTGTGATTTTATTGCCGTCTTCATCGTGATACACTTTTTTAACATAGGAGTCCCTGGTCATTTCATGAAACAGGCAGTTACCCACTCCACCGATGCATCGATTACCGTGGATCAGTATTTCAGTAAAAACGCCGACCTCGTCCGCTTCTTTTTTATATGCGGCCAGTTTTTTTACCGTATCGATTTCGGTGCTGGCCACAATCTGAGTGGCCCCTGCTTCACGATAATATTCCATTTCTGGTCTGGTCTGGATATTACAGCCCACACTGGCATGGATGACCAATTCAGGATAATTGCGATGAATGAGTCTCATGAGATCCGGCGTCTTGACAATAACGCCTTCTATACCAAATTGAGACCATTTGGCGACCTTGTTCAGCACGCGTATAAATTCTTTTTCCTGAACTTCCGCATTCACCGCCACACGAATCTTGCCGCCACGGTCATCGGCGATATGAACCGCTTCTTTGATTTGACTGTCTTCCAGTTCCCAGGCGCACTTTCTTCTGCTGAAACCTTTTGCCCCGACATAGACGGCGTTGGCACCGCTTTCCAATACGGCTTCCACCATTTCAAGGCTGCCGCCGGGAGCCAGCAATTCGTTCATCTTATTAGCCCCTCCTTGAGGTTCGTACGGTGATTTTTTACGTTCCTGAGAATTAATATAATATTATAAAACATATAAGAGACAAATTCAATAACATTATACTTAGAATCACGTTCGATTTTAAAGGAAAATAATTTAAACGCATATGCTCATGCTGTCAAGAAAATTTTATAAAAGTGAGCGTTGCAAAAGGGGTCCTTGGCGGGATATTATTTCTAACCAGTGTCCATCCATAAATGGTCTTTTTGCCCAACCCGCCGGAGGCGGGCAAGTCTCTGCGCCTGCTCCGTGGAATGCGGAGCCTATTCCTCTGGGGTTATGCTCAAAAAATAATCCTCGGAATATCAATTATATGCCTGTGGTTATTTTTTTCGCATGCCTTAATCTTGAACAAAAATCCTCATTTATGGATGGACACTAATGACGTCCAACTTTACCGTTGTTTTTTGTTTCAAGCATTTTATGATGCAGCCTTTCTGCACGCAAACAAAAGCTTTCCAATTTTGCGGTGATGACTTGAGGAAAAGGCGAGCCGTCGCTTTCAACGGCTAAAAAAGGCAAATCTTCTATATCGGTGAGCAGTGATCGGAGGCGGTGATTGTTCCGGTCCGTCGCCAGTTTTCCCTCTCGGGTCATGGCTTCGTTGAGGAGCGATTCCGCCAGACGGTTCGGCATACAGCCAAACGGACCGATGGCGATAACGCCGCAGGTGTGTGATGCGATTTCAGTGAGGGAGCTTCCCACAGTCAAAATGGCTTCGCCGGGCAGATTGATCGATATATGGGGAGATGCGTTGTTGATGACGGTTTGTATATTTAACGGCGTTGAATGAATCAAACCTGAAGTTGCCAGTATTGACTTGATACGCTTCATGTAGCGAGACATATAAATCTTTTTTAGTAAAAACAGTAGCTTTTCTCGCATAGACATGTTGTAGTCAACGAGCCCTTTCTCCACCAGATAATCCGCATAAAGCACCCACTCGGCAATGGGCGAACAAATGACGGCAAATCCTTTTTTAGCCAACTGTTCCGTTAGATACTGTCGCGACAATCCATCCCTTCGCACAAATATCTCACCCACAAGAGAAATGAGCGGCACCGCTTCAGGCGGGCGTTTGAGGGGAATTTCACGAATCTTTTCAACGGTTCGGATTAGTTGGTTCTCAAGGGTTGAAAAATCTCTTTCTCCATATGCGGCAATGATCAAGTTCCATTCATCATTGAAAATTTGCATTGCCGATTCCACACTGACAGCATTGGCCAACAGCATTGAACGAATATCTTCCATGACATCCGACACTACAACGCCGCACCATGCCCGGAGATGAAAATCATTCCCCATGCCGGCATAAGAGTTTTCGGATGTGAGAGAAAAGATCGCCACATCCGGTATCTTAAGCCTTTTCACCAGATCTTCCATAAAAATCCGATACTGCCCGAACCGGCATGGACCGGAACCGGTCAACATAAAATATGCCAGAACGTCATTCTCTTTTTTTTCATTGAAAATATAGTTGAGCAATGTTCCGGTGGTGAGTATCAAGGGCAGGCACTCTTTGCAGGATGTATTTGCCCTTCCAAGCTTTAAAATCGATTCATCCGACGGAGGATGAACAACGGCATTGAAGCCAATGCTGCGGAATATAGCAGCCAAAGATTCTGTAGCAAGTTGACCCATGGATGGAATCAACAGCTTCACGCGCGGGTGAGTCATGGGCAAGGTTTCGCCCGAAGATGTGACTACCTTTGGGATGCCGTTATCCATCGCTACATGAGCCGGAGTAAACATGGACTTTTTGGGTGCCACATTTTTTTTAGCTGCCAGTTGCCGGTACGCAGAGATAATATCGATAAACGCTTCGATCCGGGTTTCCAAGCCAGCATCGGCGGTATGACTGTCCAGTTCGAGCGTTAGAGAAGGCTTGCGACCCATGATGTCTCTAAAATATCCAAGAATAAATGAATCCGGTCCACAGGAAAAGTTGGTGATATACACGCCGAAGAGTTGGGGATGTTTTTTGACTTTCCTCGCCACCTGAAGAATCCGCTGCCCCATCCCCCAGTACATATGTTGCTTTGATGGCTCATGATTGCGCAAGAAGAAATCAAAAGGCAGAACCGGGATACCCCGTGATGCGAGCTTGTGGGGAATCCCCATGTGTGCTTCTTCAACAAATCCGTTGTACGACCGACCAAAAATCACGACAGCGATTTCGTGCGGAGCGGATTCGAGTTGTTGCAATATTTTTTCGCCGGCGTGTCTCATTTCAGCCGTGCAGGCCCTTTGCCGTTTCACGGCGGCTTCATATGCGGATAATGCGGTTTTTCGCCCGATCCCCATTTGATTCGCTGTTTGAAGAAACGCATTTTGGGCGGCCTCCAAACCGTTGGTCATATCTATAAGCGGGGTCAGAAATTTTGTGCCGCTGGCTTTTATCTCATTGAGTCTATTTCGAAATGTGGCTTGAAGATAGAAGGTTTCCCCTTGAACGAAAGGACAAACCTGTGAACTGGAATGGCCGTCAGAGGTGGGAACCGCCTTAAAATGAGGTAAAAAGATGTAATCCGGCGGATTTTCCCTTTCGATAAGCGTGTGAAAAAAACCATGTGCCAATTCTGTGGGATAGCAAAAAGCGGCATTTTTTTGTTCGATACCTTTCTGGGTATAGGCATCCGGAACAACTACATCAAATCCGAGTTCTGTAAAAAAGGTCGAATACAGCGGATAATACGTGTTGACCAAAAAACTTCTGTTGATGCCCACTCTTTTTGGGGGTTTTTTTATCTTGTTTTTCCGGGAATCCCTGCGGGTATCGGGAAGCGGCTGAACACCGTACGTTTCAAAAACCAGTTGCTGTCGCAGTCGCACCAGATCCAGATGCTGAACATTATATTTGATTTTATGCCGCAGATTATAATACCGGTTGCAAGCGCCCCCGAACGGGTACCGCGTTCCTTCGATATCGATCACGGCAATGTCGCATCGGCGATCGCATTTTTCTTTGCCGCCTTTGCAAATGAAGGATTTCCCAAACTTAACCTGCCGGTTCAGCAATACTTCAAGATCGAAATGTTGTTTTTTCAGTATCCCGGTTTCAATTCGTTTTTTGACTTCCAGAGCCACGCCAAAGGCGCCCATAAGACCGGGTTCCGGCGGAACGATGATGGGTTTACCTACCAAAGAGGCCATGGCAAGGGGTATGGCCTTGTTATAGCAGACGCCGCCTTGCATAAACACTTTCTCTCCCACCGGCCGGTTTCCCTTGACCCGGTTTGAATAGTTCATGCAGATGGAATAGACCAGTCCTGCGACGATATTTTCATGCGCTACCCCTTCATGAATGGCATTCTTTATATCTGAGGTGATAAATGCCGCGCACTGATCGTTGAAATTCGGCGGATTTTCGCCTTTGATGGCAATATCAGCAATATCTTCCATGGCCACCCCCAGGGTCTCGTGGGCGGATTCCTCCAAAAAAGACCCGGTGCCGGCCGAGCAGGCTTCGTTCATGGCATAATCCGAAGCCACGGCATTGGTAATATAGGTATATTTGGCGTCCTGTCCCCCGATTTCGAAAATGGTATCCACCTGAGGATCAAAATAAACGGCGGCGGCGGCATGGGCGATGATTTCGTTGATAATGCCTTCCGTAAGGGCATGAAGGCCGGCAATTTGGCGTCCGGAACCGCAAACACCCAAACCTATTATGGATATTTCCGATGGATCGGCATTTTTCTTAACCTGGTCAAGAATGGCACGGTAACATTGCCGTGAGGCGCCGACCGGATCTCCACTGGTGCGCAAATAGATCGATGCAAGCAATGCATCATCCGATTTTCGCAAGAGAATAGCCTTGGTGGTGGTGGACCCGACGTCAAGACCCAGTATGCATGTATCGCCGGCACGAATTACGCCTCTTTCGATGGTTTTGAATTCTACCATGTGGCTGAAATTTTTCAATGGGGGCAATGTGTCAAAGGATGCCGCTTCCTTACCAAACAGCTCGGATGTGCCGGCCAGGGTGGTCGTTTTGTGTTCCAGGCCCCAGAGTGCAGCACCCAGCGCTTCAAAATAGGGGGCTTCATCCGGAACGATCAATCCGGGAATTTCCTCGCGCAACCGCTCGATCATCATACGATTTCGAGCTGTTCCACCGGTGATCATAATATTTTTTCTTTCCACTTTTTTCAAAAGTTCCAGAATTTTCTTGGCCATCATTCGGCAGAGGCCGGCGGTCACTTTTGATTTCGGAACACCTTTATTGGTGGCGTGGGTACAGTCGGATTTGCAAAAAACCGAACAGCGCCCGGAAACAAGATACGGCTCGGTCTTGGCAGCGAACCGGGTTGCCTCTTCCAAGGTGACGTCCATCCGCCGCAACTGCTGGAGAAAGAATTCTCCGGTCCCGGAAGCACACTTGTTGCCGGTAAGAACATTGGAGATTTGACCGAAACGGTTCAGAACGTACACCATAAACGTCTCTCCACCGGCGGAAACCACTGCCGGACAGAAAACATCCGGAGGTTTGATAAACCGGTAGGCATATTCCACGGCTTCAGGTTCAGGTATGGAGGTCAAATTGACAAATGAACGGAATCGTCTGCCGGTGGCGACAATCCTGTCGAATGTGTTCAGATCGAAACCGTTGATGGCTCGAAGAAGGGTCTTTTTAGGATCTCCCTCATGGGGATAAACGGAGTGCTTTACGATCTTAAGATGATTGTTCTGCGGTGTCGCGGTGTTTGTATCGGGATGTCGGTCTTGTTCCAACTGGACAAGAGAGACGGTCGAAGCCCCGAGACACACCCCCAGCGATGTTATCTTGCCGTTGGAAGGCCTTTTCTGCTGCAGTTCCTTTGAACCTTCATAATTCATGGGAATTCAAAACCAAATGAAAAAAAACAGATTGCGATGAAACGAATAAAGTTACGCTAAAACGATATCCGAATCAAATTCAAAATATAAAAAAAATTGAATCACGTGTCAAAGAAAAAGTATTTATTCCTAAAAGGAAATGGCCAGTTTATCCTTGTTTCTCCATTTGTTCCATGGTATCAAAGATTTTTTGAATAAGCGAGATGTTTTATCTTTCGGTACACCGGCATGCGAGTTCCGAATCTTTTGCATTTTATGATCAGCTGGCAAGCGCCTCAATCTTAATGAGAGCGTGCATCATGTGTCATCAAATTTATAATCGTCAATGGATTGCGGGCGGATGATGAAAAGGAGGAAATCTATATGGCCCAATTCAGCAAAAGCGCAGGGATCATTCTGATTTTAATTGTCGGGTTTATCGTTCAGTTCATCTTTTCTATGGCGGACATCAGAGATACACCGAGCAAGGCCGTTGTCGAATTCAGCAAAGCGTATTTTAACCTTGACAAGTCAATGGCCAAAAGTATTTGTAAAAAAGAGCTTGCTTCCAAAGATGGCAATGTGGTTGATCAGTATTTATACCATGCCGCCCAGACAGCGAAGGCGCGTGGATTTAACATCGATTTTTTGAAAAACAAACTGTATAACATCGAAACCGAGACCATTTCAAAAACCGATACCAAAGCTCAAATTCGAATTACCGGCACAATAAGGGTTGCGATAAATTCCGTTTACCCGGTGATTGCACAGCTGTTCAACATCGGCACCACGCATAAAGTGGATCAAATCATTCATGTGATTAAACAAAATGGGCAATGGAAAGTATGCGGCAAACTTTTTTCTTTGACTTCGGCATAAAGCCCATTCATAAGTGAGGATTTTTGCGTACATTAAAGCCAAATTAAACATAACTTTTTAATGCAGCGACGAACATGAAAATTACTTATGCTCGTATTCGTCAACGAGCCCGTCAGATTGTCACCCAGTATCCATCCCCTGCTTTTTATCAAGACTATTCTTTTGCCGATGAATTGTCTCGACAGTATCTTGAAACAAATCCATTCACTGAAAAACTCCAATCATTTGTTGCCGAACACTTGGAGGATGATTTAGGACATGGGATTGAACATGCGTTAAAAGTCGCCGTTGATGCCGGAACATTAATGATTATTGAGAGTCGCCTTGTAGGCCGCTCCGAAAATTTTATCCATCGAAGGGTTGTCATCGCCCAATGTGCCGGTCTGCTGCATGATATTCAGCGGAAGCACCAAAATCACGCGATTAAAGGCGCTGCTTTTGCAAGACAGGTTTTAAAACTTTTTCCGTTTAAGGCCGATGAAGTCGATGATATCTGCCGGGCGATTCGGAATCATGAAGCCTTTAAAAAGACGGAAAACACCGGCACGCCGGAAGGTGCGCTGGTATCCGACTGCCTTTATGACGCCGACAAATTTCGATGGGGGCCGGACAACTTTACAGATACGCTCTGGGCCATGGTATCTTTTTCCAACATTCCCATTGCCCAATTTATGGATCTTTATCCCGAAGGGATGGAAAAGCTTGCCAAAATAAAACATACGTTTCGTACGATTACCGGCAAAAAATACGGCCCCCAGTTCATCGATATCGGGCTGGCGGTCGGTAAGGAATTGTTTGCGGTTATTCAAAAGGAATATGCGGATTTGCTATGATTTTTTATTTTTGAGGTTTGTTTGAGAAACACAGTGTATTCGGACACTTTTCATATCCTGATGAAATTTCTTAAGGGTCTCTCGCTCTTTGTCACGGTCATGGCGATATTTGGCGTACGTTCCGGCGCCTGCGGTGACAAGAAGGATCTTCCTTTTCAGCCGGGAGAGAAACTGACCTTTCAGCTTAGATGGACGTTTATACCGGCCGGGGAGAGTACCCTCGAAGTGCTCCCCATGGAAATCATCAGCGGTATAAAAGCCTATCATTTTTTGCTGACCGCAAAATCAAATGCCTTTGTCGACGTATTCTATAAAGTGCGTGACAGAATAGATGCCTTTGTGAGCGCTGATGTGGATCACTCGATCCTGTACAAAAAAAAACAGCGTGAAGGAAAATCCATCAGGGACATTGTTGTGAATTTCGATTGGCGGAACAAGAAAGCGCAGTATACCAACTTCAAAGAAAAACTGGCGCCCATCGACATTTTGCCCGGAACCTTCGATCCGTTATCCGCATTTTATTTTATCCGCTTGGTTGATTTCAAAGGAAAATCAACCATCGAGCGTCCAATAACAGACGGGAAAGATTGTATCATCGGCAGACTTTCCGTTATAAAAAAAGAAACCATTCATTTGACGGCCGGCACATACGACACGTATCTCATAGAACCCGAATTGAAACATATCGGCGGCGTATTTGAAAAAAGCAAAAATGCTAAAATTCAATTATGGGTTACTGCGGACAAACGTAAAATTCCCGTAAAAATAAAAAGTAAAGTGGTTGTCGGGAGCTTTGTGGGTGAGCTGGTGTCGGCTACAGGTTTAAAATGAGACCTCTCAAAGATATATCGGCGGACATAATCTATGAAAAATAAAAACGTGCCAAAAGAGGGCGCATTATCCAAAATATTGGTTTTGGACCTGTCCCGTTTGCTGCCGGGCCCTTTTTGTTCCATGATCCTGGCAGACCATGGTGCGCGGGTGATTTCAGTGGAGGGCCGACAGTTTTTATCGGACGATCTTTTTATTTCAACGGTCAACCGAAACAAAGAACACATGACCTTAAACCTGAAAACCCCCCAAGGCAAAGACGTTTTTAATCGCCTGGCAGCCAAGGCTGATGTCTTGATGGAAGGGTTTCGACCGGGGGTCGTTCACCGGCTCGGAATCGACTATGATACGGTTAAAGGCATCAATCCCGGCATTATTTACTGTTCGATAACAGGATACGGTCAAAGCGGAACTTATCGAAATCGCGCCGGACATGATGTGAATTTTATGAGCTATTCCGGCGTACTGGATCTTATCGGCGAACCGGATCGACCGCCATCCATTCCGGGCGTCCAGGTGGCGGATATCGCAGGAGGAGGGATGAACGCAGCCATCGGAATCCTTTTGGCCTTGTTTGCCAGGGAAAGGACCGGAAAGGGTCAACATATCGATATTTCCATGACCGATGGCATGGTAAGCTTTCTGTCGCTGGCGCTTTCTTTATATCAGCACACCGGAGAATCTCCCCAACGCGGCAAATCCACGCTTTCCCACCGTTTTGCTTTTTATAATACTTATGAGACGGCCGATGGACGATACATTTCCATTGGGGCCGTGGAGAATCGCTTCTGGAAAAAGCTTTGTGAACACCTGAATGTTCCTGAATATGCCGCACGCCAGTACGACGAAACACACCGGGAAGAGATTATCCATGTGATGCGAAAAATATTCAAGAAAAAGACACTTGCCCAATGGGAGACCGAACTTGCAGATATCGATGTCTGCTGGGGGCCCATTCGGAATCTTAAAGAGGTGTTGGAGGATCCTTATTTTCGGGAAAGAAAAATGGTCGTTGACATAGGTCCGAAAAAAGGAGAAAAGATCACAACCCTTGGGGTACCGATTCGGCTGAGCGAAACACCGGGCTCGATTCGGAGCATGCCGGTGAATTTTGGAGAAAGTACCGTTTCCATTCTCCGGGAACTCGGTTATTCGGAAAATCAGATCGCATCTTTTGAAGAAAAGGGTGTTTTTTGATCGGTTGAATATATTGCCGATCAAATATAATAAAATCGTTAATCTTCAATTAAAAATTGTCAATCGTTTGTGCCTGAAGCGCATTTCGAACGGGATAACATATGAAAAAGATTTTGGTAATTTCCCCCAAAAATGGTGAGTTAAATATGATGTCCGGCTTTTTGGAGGGGGTTGTTTCAAGCGGTCCCGTTATTTTCGCCCAATCAGGGACTGAAGGGTTGAAACACGCAAAGGTCGAGTCTCCGGAGATTGTGCTGCTGGATTTTGGGATAGAAGAGATGGATCGATATGAGGTGTGCAAAAAGCTTAAATCAGACCATAGGACAAAACACATCCCGGTTCTTATGATGACCGATACCGCGTCGGACGCTAAGAGTTATATGATGGGATTGGAAGCCGGTGCAGACGGGTTTTTTCAGAAACCCATAGACACCTCCGAGTTGACGGTTCAAATGAATATGGCGCTGCGAATCAATCGGTTGGAAAAAGAAAAAGCAGAGCTTAAACAGCAGCTTAGACAGGCTCAAAAGATGGAAGCCATCGGGACTCTGGCCGGGGGTATCGCCCATGAGTTCAACAACATTCTCTTCCCGATCATCGGATACACTGAGATGAGCATGTTTGATGTCCCTGAAGACAGTAAAACCTATAAAAATCTGACCGCAGTCCTCAAGGCAGCCGATCGGGCTAAAGAGCTGATTCAACAGATTCAAAATTTTAGTACAAAAGAAGGAAATCAGAGGAAAAAATTAAAGATTCAATATGTTATAAAGGAGTCACTAAAGCTGCTACGAGCCTCTCTTCCGTCAACTATCGATATCCGCCAGGAGATCGACAAAACCTGCGGGCCAGTGTCCGCCGCTCCATCCGAAATCCAGCAGATCATCATGAATCTTTGCGCCAATGCCTATCAAGCCATGGAAGAAAAGGGCGGTGTGATGGAATTCACCCTTTCGGAAATGCCTTTGGATGCCGGCGATATTTTATCCGAAATCGGTTTGAGCCCAGGATATTATCTTAAGCTGGCGGTTATCGTCAAAGGCCCGGGCCTTGAACATGCCAAAGCAAAATATATCTTCGATCCGTATCATGGCATCAGCGATAAAGATGACGGGGCCGAGTCGGGTCTGGGCATCGTATATGACATTGTTCATCGGTATGGGGGGAAGGTGCATGTCGGCTCTATCCCGAATCAGGGGATCGTCATTGACATTTATTTACCGTTAATCGATATCCCATCCGCCGCCAACATGTCTGAGATATCCGATGAAGTACAGATGCCTTTTGGCCATGAAAGGCTTTTACTGGTCGATGATGAAGAAGACATCGTTGAGATGATGCATTCGATGTTGGAAAAGCTCGGTTATCGCGTCGATTCCACCACAAGCAGCATAGATGCCCTGGATCGGTTCCGGAAAAATCCCGAAACGTTCGATATGGTGATTTCCAACCAGACCATGCCTCAGATGACAGGAGTGGAGCTGATCAGAAGATTGCGTCTCACGCGTTCCGATATTCCCGTTATTTTATGTACCGGATTAGATGAAACCATCGCCAAAGATTATGCCGCGCAGTTGGGAATTGACGCTCTGGTCGTCAAGCCGGTCCGGACGGCTGAAATGGCAGGAAAGATCCGGGATGTCCTCAGCCGAAACCTGGACCCAAAATAGATGGATTATGTTCTGATAGTTTTATCGGGGAATTCACACAGATCGTCAAGCGGGCAGGTGGGGCATTTAGGTTTTCTCGCCGTGCATATGGCTCTTCCGAAATAGATCAACTGTAAAGAAAAGTCGTTCCAATTCTCTTTAGGTATAATTTCCATCAGATCATATTCGATTTTAACGGGATTGTCGCTCCCGGTAAACCCGAGTCTTTTTGATATTCTTGCCACATGGGTGTCCACAACCATACCCGGAATATTAAATGCGCTGCCGAGGACCACATTGGCGGTTTTCCGTCCCACTCCCGGGAGATCCACCAGCTGATCCAAGGTTTGGGGCACCCGGCCGTTATATTTTTCCAGAAGTTGTTTTGAACAGTTTTTGATGTTTTTGGCTTTGTTTCGGAAGTAACCGGTGGGCCGAATCAGCGCCTCGATGGTTTCATTGGAGGCCCTTGCGAAATCCTGCGGTGTTTTTAAACGCTGAAACAACACTTTCGTTACCTGATTCACTTGTTTGTCCGTGCACTGGGCGGACAGCATGGTTGACACGAGCAGTTGAAAAGGATTGGAATGATGCAGCTGGGTTTTGACTTCAGGGTAGGTTTTATTGAGTATTTGTTGAATTTTTAAAGCTCGGGCCTTATCTTTATTTAAAATTGTTTTTTTCGCCATTATCGATCCTTTTTATTGTTATATTCAAAACTTGGTCTTCTATGCCATGAATTTATCATTAAAAAAAGTGAGAGCTTTGGGACTCTGTTCCGGCGGGTTGGACAGTATGCTGTCCGCTCTGTTACTGAGAAAACAGGGTGTCGATGTTCAATGGATAACGTTTGAAACCCCTTTTTTCTCATCCACCAAAGCAAAAGAGGCCTCAAAAACCACACGAATACCGCTGATGGTTGAGAATATCACACCGTCCTATATAGAGATGCTCAAAAATCCGCGTTGCGGATACGGGAAGAATATGAACCCGTGTTTGGACTGCCACGCACTGATGTTCAACCTGGCAGGTCGTATCATGAAAGAAAAGGCGCTTGATTTTCTTTTCAGCGGAGAAGTACTGGGGCAGCGACCCATGTCTCAAACCAAGAATTCGCTTCGCTATGTGGAAAAGCAATCCGGCTTTGACGGATATATTCTGCGTCCTTTAAGCGCAAAGCGGCTTCCGGTTACCGTTCCCGAGCAAGAGGGATGGATCAACAGGGACCTTTTACTGGACATAACAGGGAGATCCCGAAAGCCTCAGCTCAAACTGGCCAAAGAATTCGGCATTTCTAAATTTCCGGCGCCGGCCGGCGGCTGTCTTCTCACGGACAAAGGATTTGCATCCCGCCTCAAGGACCTTTTTGACCACCAGGACACCCATGCCGAAAGGGAGTTTTATCTTTTAAGGCATGGTCGGCATCTAAGGTTAAACCTCACCACAAAAATTGTCGTAGGTCGGACCGAAAAAGACAATGAAAATATAAAGAAATTTTATGACCCGAATCTGGACACCATGATCAAGACAAAACAAATTCCAGGTCCCATCGTTTTGATACCCAATGACAGCGGCAGGGAAACCAGAATGCTGGCGGCTTCCATCTGTGTCGGCTACAGCAAGGCCTCGGGAATCACGCCCATTGAAGTTTCGGTGACCACTCCTAAGGGGCATGAGATTGTTCGTGTCATCGGTGTTCCGCCCAAGGAGGTCAAACATTTTTTGATATAGATCTTATTGTTGTTTCGGCATCGACTTTAAGACCTTGCAATACGTCACCCTGGCATCCCCGGGCCCATAAAAATCTTCCAGAACAGATTCCTGCCGGTAGCCTCGATTTTCATAGAAAGTCCGGGTGGCGGCATACTGGAGGCGCTGAGACGTTTCCACATAGATGCGCGTTCCGCCCGCTTCTTGAACCAGACCCTCGATTTCTTTCAACAGCCGTCTTCCCAGGCCTCTTCCCTGAAAGTCCGGATGAACTGCAATCCAGTATAAGTCGTAGCTGGTGGCCGTACAGGGAATCGGACCGTAACATCCATATCCGGCCAGACGACCGTAAAATTCCGCCAGAACAAAATAATAACCGCTGACTGGCCCGTTTGACAGCCGCTCTTTTACCAGTTCCTCGGCCAGATCCACTTCTGCCGGATAAAAGAAGCCGGTAACCTCCACTAGTCGGCGAATCCTTTCGGGATCAGCCGGTTCCAGGTCGTAACGGAACTTGACGCCATGGAGAATATCCAAACGCGGCTCACCTTTTGGGAATCCATGAACCGCTTCGGCCAGGCCGTTGAAAAAGCGAAGGGCGTTAGTTCCCAAGGTTCGATTCCGATATCCGCCCTCCTGGACAACCACTGTGGGAAGTCCCAATTCTCCGATCATTCGACCGTTGGCCTCAAAATCTTTGGGCACCAGGGACCACGATCCCGTGGGATCTCCTTTGGCTGTATCCAGACCCAGTGCCACCACGAGAAAATAAGGATCAAACTGCTCTATCCTGCGAATGGCCTTGGTCAAGGCTTGACGATATTTTTTACCATCCACTGCTTCGGGCAGGGGAAAATTCAGGTTAAAACCGTCACCGTCACCGTCACCGCGTTCATCATCGAATCCCGAAAAATAGGGATAAGCAAATTTCGGGTGCCCGTGAATGGAAATTGTCAGCACATCCGATCGCCGGTAGAAAATGTCCTGCTCACCGTTGCCATGGTGATAATCGATATCTAAAATAGCGACTTTCCCAAAATCGGAAAGGTATTGGGCAGCGATGGCGGCATTGTTGAAATAGCAGAATCCCCCGAAAGAATTCCGTTCGGCATGGTGGCCCGGCGGCCGGACCAGGGCATAGGAGATGCGCCGGCCTTCGAGAATTTCATGGGCCGCCGTCAGTGCGCAATCCACGCCTCGGCGCGCGGCAATAAAAGCATTCCGGTTAAGGGGAGTGAAGGTATCGATACAGTAATACCCCGAAAGAACCGAGGGTTCCTTTGGCGGACGGGTCTTGTTGCGAATCGGAAACACATACGGATAAAGGGATTTCCCTTCGGGCATCCCCTCGCAAGCCTGCTTGAGATAACGGATGAAGCGGTCGTCATGAACCGTAAATAGATGTCTGTCCGGAAAATTTTTGGGCTTTATCCGGGCAAAGATTCCGGATTTATCAAGTTCTTTCAGGATACTGCGCACCCTGACCGGAGATTCCACATATCCACGCTCATGGACATGATGGACGGCGTGATGGTCCGTGACCACCAGGCCGATCTGCTCCAAGGAAAGGCTTTTAACCTGCGGCTGCGCTACCTCGGGTTTGACATATTGGTGGGGCCTGAGTTGAACGGGGTTGTCTCGAATGGACTTGACGACCTTTTCCACGTATTCGGTGGGACAATAGTCGGAATACTTTCGTTCAAGGATAGCCCGCACCACCTTCCGAACGTAGGCCGAATCCGGAAGTTTGGTCTGTCCCAGCCCGTCGTAGACCAGATGTGGCATACAGGTATCGCCGGGCGCCACCGGCGTTTCATAGGCGGTATTGATAATGGGACGGGCGCCGTACCGTTCATAAAACCTGAGCCTTGAACGATTGTCTTTGATCAAGGCGTCATCCGGACAGGCGTCTTTGTTGTCCGGAAGGCACTCGAAAAAAAGCCCTTTTGCCTTGAGATCCACAGCCTCCTGCCGAATCGTGTCATAGATGGCACTGCCGAGCCCCCCGCCGGATTTTCCGCCGGCCGCGGCGATCCAGTCTAAATAACAAAAATTGATTTTGGGTTCATACAATAAAAATGCAAACCCCAAAACCTTCTTGTGATAGTTCTCGGCCACAAACAGGATAGAACGAAATTGATGTTTAAAAGGATTGCGGAGCTTTTCACCGATCTCGTCGATCTCTTCTTGGGGAACCTGGTTGAAACGGGTCCTTAAAATGTCTTTGACCTGTCGCAGGACCTCCTTGTTTCGAGGAAGAATATCATCATAAATACGGCGGATGCGAAGCATGGGATCATTTCCTTTTTGTCGGGATTCCGTTCATTGCGATGCTTTCAATGGCGCGAACAAAAGTCATTCCGGATCGATCGATGGCCGCAGCAAAGCCGGCATCCGGAGAAAGACAGGGATTGGCGTTGACTTCGAGAATCCACGGACAACCATTTGAGTCCACACGAAAATCGATGCGGGCATACCCTTTGAGTCCAAAGACCTCCCAGCAGCGGAGCGCCTGATTTTTCAGTTGTTGAAGCAGGGGTTCGTCGGATGCCGGAAAGTCGAACCGTCTGGGAGTGTGATGATACTCGAAGGACGAGGTATCCCATTTTGCCCGGTATCCCACAATGCTTAGTTTTTCGGTGCCGTAGTTTTCGAAAATAATCTCCGCCGGAGGAAGCACTTGAATTCCCGCCGTGCCTTCGAGAATCGAGAGATTAAATTCCCGGCCCTCGACAAACACTTCGGCAAAGCAGCTCCCACCGAGTTTTACGGCTCTTTCTTCGAGAATTTGACGCAAGGTTTCGGGATCATTTGTTTCGACGGACTCATCATCGTCCAATCCCAAAGAACCGTGCTCCCATGTGGATTTAACCAGCCAGCGTTGCTTTTTTGGTGACGTCAAGTTTTTGTAAACACACGGAAAATCGCACGGATAAGGACCGATCCACTCGGGTGTGGAAAGACCTGCAAGCGCCATTCGTTCCTTTGCCAGCGCCTTGTGGGAGGTCACGAAAACGGCTTCTGTTCTCGAACCGGTGTAACATATCCCCATGGCATCCAGAAGACCCGGGAACAAATGGATCAACCGGCCTTGACCATCCAAAGATTCCACCAGATTGAATATCAACTGAGGTTCAAACGCAATCAGTCGATCTTTGATGCTTGAAAGGTCCAAAGTGCACGGCATTTGAGCGACATCGTGGCCCAGTTCTTTCAACGATTTTGAGACGGCCTCCGCCTGGACCAGGACATCTTGTTCATCCGGGCGGTCTTCCGGGCCTGTCGCGTTATGAACGACGGCAATACGCATCAGGTTTGTTTCCTTATTTCAAGCCTTGTTCCCATCGATTCTCTTTAAGGCCGATGCAAGGATGCGTTCGATCAATACCTCATAAGCCAGGGGAATCCCTTTGCAGATAATCGGCAGGTCCGAATGGTCCGGATGCAATCCGGCCAGGGGATTGACTTCCAAAAAATAGGGCTGTTCGGCTTCGTCGCACCGGATATCCACACGTCCGGCATCCCGGCAGCCCAAAACCCGCCAGGCACTGAGGGCGATGTCTTCAGCTTTTTGGACCAGCGGTTCTTCCGAGGATCGAACCGGACGATATTGAACCAGTTCTTCGCACTTTTCTTTGTTGACGTAAGAATATACCCCTTTTTCGGCGCCGGCCAGCAAAATCACTTCGATGGTGCCCAAGACTTCGGCATCCGCTCCTGTTCCAATAATCCCGACGGTAAATTCTCTCCCGGAAAGATAACGTTCCACCAGAACCGGCTGACGGTAAGACCGTGCCATGGCCCCGCAAGCCGGGACCAGGTCGCGAGGGCTATAAAGAATTGATTGCGGGCTTATCCCCTTTCCGGTGCCTTCGGCCACCGGCTTGATAAAAAAAGGCGGCGGAAAGCTCACCCTTATGGTGTCACTCTCTTTTTCCACCACGCAAAAATCGGATGTGGGAATCTTTGCATCCCGGATGACCCGTTTGGTCATGCCCTTGTGAAGGGTCAGGCTCATGACCAGAGGATCCGAGAAGGTATAGGGAATGTTGTATAGATCCAGAATCGCCGGTACCTGAGCCTCACGACCGATACCATTTATGCCTTCGGCGATGTTGAAGACCAGATCCCAGCGGTTTCCCCGGGCCAGTCGCTCAACGAGCCGGCGGGCATTGCCGATGCGATCCGTTGTATGACCCAGCCCTTTGATGGCGGTTTCAAGCGCGTCAATGGTATCTTCCCGATCGAACTCGGCGGTTTCCAATTCATCATAGCCGGCGGCCAGGTAGTCGGCGCGCAGATCATACGTTAAACCGATTTTCATGGCGATATATCTCCTGTTTCCATAATTTCCTGGTAGAGCAGGTGATGCCAATGCCGGGCCTCTTCCTGACGAAAACCTTGAATCAATTGTTCAGGCGGCTCGCCGGGCGGCAACAGGTGTACGGGGCACTCCGGCGCAAGTTCCGGATAAAGTCCCTGGGCGTTATAAAGATGAGGGTGCAACCGGCAAATCAGCGGACGAACATCCAACGGAAGGGTACACCCCGTGGTGCTCAAAAACAGGCACCTGCCCGAAGAATCCCGTTTTACGACACGGCGTGTTCCATCGGGCCGAAAGACCAGGTGATCCCACTGGGGATCATCGGATTGATCTTTGTAAGCCTGTGTGGTGCAACCGCGAAATTCATAAAAATCCGGGCTTTTCGTAAAATCAAAGATCCGGCGAACATCACCCATTGTTACAAAAATATCCGTCTCGACGCAACAGGTTTTGCCTTTTTGTGCGCAAAGGGAACATAACACTACATGATCGGTCATATTGATCCTCCCACACGCAGTTTTCGGTGTTTGAAAATAAAAGCCTTAAATACAAAAGACTTGCCTGCGGCAAGCCTTTAAATCGTTATGGTCGCATCCTCAACCGGTATCAGCGCAATCGTCGGATGGCGACAAAATCCAGGGGGGGTCACTTAACATGGCCCCCCTTATAACGGGACACTAACGAATGGACGCTTACAATTCAATGTCATGAAAAATGATATCTATTTTGATGGAATACTCTCAACTTCTTCTTGGATCACGGGACCTTACGTAAACGGCGCTGATATGTGATGCTCCGGGTCCGGATACTGGAAAGTCTTTCCTTCATAGTTGCGCAATATCCACTCCGAACCGGTGCGACCCGCGACATAATCGGGCATTATCGGAATCTTGCCGCCGCCCCCGGGCGCATCGATCACATACGTAGGGATGGCATAACCGCTGGTAAATCCTCGCAGTCCTCTGATAATTTCCAACCCTTTCTCTACGGGCGTGCGAAAATGCGACGATCCTGAAATGGGATCGCATTGGTAGAGATAGTAGGGTCTCACTCTCATCTTCAGCAATTGGTGCATCAGTTCCGTCATGGTATCGAGGGTGTCGTTCACTCCGGCCAACAGCACGGTCTGGGAGTTTAGAGGGATCCCGGCATCGGCCAGCATGGCACAGGCCCGATACGCTTCGGGCGTGCATTCATCCGGATGGGTGAAATGAAGACTCATCCATATCGGATGGTGCCGCCGCAGCATTCTGACCAACTGGGGCGTGATACGATGGGGCAAAACAGCCGGAACTTTCGTCCCGATGCGTATAATTTCCACATGGGGTATCTGCCGCAGTTTTGTGAGAATCCAATCGAGGCGAGCATCGCTCAACGTCAGCGGGTCCCCTCCGGAAATGAGGACGTCCCGGATTTGAGGGTTGGCCCGGATATACTCCATGGCCTTTTCCAGGCGAACCCGGTTGGGGTACAATCGCCCGTGCCCGACAACCCGCGAGCGCGTGCAATACCGGCAGTAGGTGGAGCAAAAATCGTGCGCGAGTAACAGAACTCGGTCCGGGTACCGATGGACAAGTCCCGCCACCGGACTCTGGCGGTCTTCGCAAAGGGGATCGTCGGCTTCTTCGGGTGCTTTAAAAAATTCATGAACCGTCGGAACCACCGTTTTTCTCAAGGGAGATTCAGGATCTTCCCGGGAAATAAGGCTCATATAATAGGGCGTTATTCCCAGCGGCAGTTTGACCGACAAATTGCCCAACGCATCGGTTTCCTCCGAAGAAAGGTCTAAAAACCGGCGAAGCTGAAGGATCGTTTGTATTCGATGACTGATCTGCCAATGCCAGTTGTTCCATTCCTTCTCAGTTGCAGTTGGAAAGAACTTTCGTCGGAATGTCCTGGTTTTACTGGATGTTTTGGGTTGTCGCTTGACGGCGAAGGGCAGAACGACCGCCGCTTTCCGGGGGGTGGTAATTCCCTGGGGTTTGGGGTACAGGTGGGTTAATGGTAAAAATATACTTGGAGGTTCTTCGCATTCCTCCTGAATTTCATCTTGGTGCACATCCGTTCTGGGACATTGTATAAGTGAAATTCCTTCATCCATTTTTGTTGCCTCCTATAATAAGAATAAGAAGTTATTTAATAATTCACATTAATCACATCTATTAAAAAAGCAAGCGAATTTTTTTAAGTATTTCACTTTTTTTTAAAATATTTTTTACAATGCTTTTAACGAGCAATCGGCATAAAAGAATCGCATTCATTTGATTGCCGATACAGTCTATCGGCCGAAAAAATTGTTTATTGAGATAAAATTATATGGATGAAAAGAAAAATGTACATGTTTAAGAAGGTGCGCTTTCCCAGGGAACGATATTGTTGGAATAATGCGGATCTTGACTTCTTTCGGATGTAATCTTGCGTCATGCGCCATATTGATCAGGCGACTTTAAGAAATTCCACATCCTTGACATTGAAGTTGAATATCAATATCTCACAGATTCTATCTAAATTGTCTTTGAGTGCCTTTACCTTCATATCACCTGTCAGGCGGTCTTCTGCCAATTCTTTAGCCATTACGGCAAGAAGCTGAACCCTGCGTTGGAATTCCCGCTCCTCCTCTGTATCAACTCCGGCGGGGATGCCTGACTGAATTTCTGAATTGGACAATTGCAGAAAATGATAAAAAACGCTGTGGGCATTTTCGATAATGGCTAATTTTCGATACTTTCCAAGGGGAAAGTTTTTTAAGTACGCCTTAGCCATGATAATCAGCAATTTCAATCGAGATAAAAAAATATCGTCCCATGTCATTGCTCTCATTTCTTCAGAAGCCGGGCCTAATCGCATCATCATTCATCCCTTCCAGTTTCAGCCATCGATCGTTCGAGGTCCGTTCAATTTAGGATTTAGTCAGTATGGGTCCATTTACTTCTTGCATGCAAATATCATGCAAAATCAGATACATACGCTCAATTCCTTGGAACTGCTAAGATATTAAGCGGTTAGATCCGTCGGAGCGGAACGACAACCGTCACGATGGGTCTGATAAACTATGTAATTGTGTAGAAAGTTACATAAAATAATATTACCTTATTTTCACAATATTGGACGCCCTATCAAATGGTTAATGCGACATTGTGGTGCAAGCGGATGACACGGTTCTATCGAAAGCAAGAAAATGTTGCTTTAAGGCACCTTGCTTTAAACAACGCCGGTTCCAGAATTTGGGAATCATCCGGTATCCGGCATCATATTCGCCCTGAGCTGGCCGCAGGCCGCGGAAATATCCTGTCCTTTGCTGTATCGAACAATGGCCGTGTAATTGGTTTTGCTGAGGATTTCTTTGAACTTTTGAATGACGGATTCTTCGGGTCGCTGAAATTCACTTTTTTCGTAAGTATTAAAGGGGATAAGGTTGATCTTTGCCCGTATGGGCCTTAGCAATTTGGCGAGACGATGGGCGTCTTGTTCGGAATCATTGATCCCTTTGATTAGAATATATTCAAAGGTGATTTTTCGGCGGGGCATTAGCGGGTAGTTTGCACAGGCTTTGAGAAGCTGTTCGATGGGAAATTGCCGATTGATGGGCATCAGCATATCGCGGGTTTTGTTCTCTGTGGCATTTAACGATACGGCCAGATTCACCGTGGTTTCACGCCCCAAATCAATTAGCTTCGGAACAAAACCGGATGTTGAGACCGTCACTCTGCGGCTTGAAAATCCGAGTCCGGCGTCCTTGTCGGTCATGACATGAATGGCGCCGACCACATTGGAATAATTGGCCAGAGGTTCTCCCATACCCATCATTACAATATTGGAAAGACGCTTTGGTCCGCCGATATCAAAGGCGACATCGCGGACTTGAGCAATGATTTCGCCTTTGGTGAGATTTCTTGAAAAGCCGCCTTGGGCGGTCAGACAAAACCGGCAGCCTTGTGCGCAGCCGACCTGGCTGGATATGCAAAGCGTGTAATGATCCTTTTCCGGAATCAGCACGCTTTCAACATATTTGCCGTCGTAAAGTTTGAACAGATATTTCTTCGAGCCGTCCTGCGAGGTTTCGATGCAAGTCTTTTCAAGCCGGTGGATAAAAAAATGTTGGGAAAGTTGATTTCTGATCTCTTTTTTGATGTCGGTCATCACATCAAACGTGTCAGCTTGGCGAAGATAGACCCATTTTAGGATCTGGTCGGCGCGATACGGCTTGATTTCCCTGCGTTTAAGCCATATTATAAGGCTATCTTTGGAAAGTTCTTTGATGTCGGTTTGGGGTAAAATAGCGTTCATGGACGGCTCTGTATGAATATCATGGAATATTTCAATCATTTTCCGGCTAAATTCATGTTATAATTTTATTAAATCTTGACATAGCATTTTTTTACTATTACATTCAACGATTTTAAAATTTTGCTTTTAAGGGTACGTTTATGTTTGAAAATTTAAGCGACAAGCTGAATGCCGTATTCAAAAAGCTTAAAGGACACGGCAAGCTCACGGAAAAGAATATCGAAGAGGGACTTCGGGAGGTCCGGATGGCGCTTCTCGAAGCCGATGTTCACTACAGCGTCGTAAAAAGTTTCATCAGCGGCATCAAGGAACGCGCCCTCGGCAAGGAAGTCATGTCCAGTCTGACCCCCGGTCAGCAGGTGGTTAAAATCGTCAACGAGGAGCTGACGGGGTTGATGGGCGGCATGATCGAAGCGTTGAATCTTTCCGGTTCCGTGCCGGTATCGATAATGCTGGTGGGGCTGCAGGGCTCCGGTAAAACGACAACCGCCGGAAAGCTTGCTGTTTTTCTAAGAAAAAAGGGAAGGAAACCGTACCTGGTTCCTGCGGATATTTACCGCCCGGCCGCCATCGATCAGTTGAACAAGCTGGGGCAGCAATTGTCCGTTCCGGTATTTCCTTCCAGCCCGGACATGGATCCGGTACAAATTTGCATCGATGCCAGAACAACGGCGCATCGAACAGGATGCGATACGGTAGTGATCGATACCGCCGGACGCCTGCATATCGATGAAGTATTGATGGAGGAGCTTCGCCGTATCAAGGCAGCGGTCAGCCCTGCGGATATCCTTTTGGTGGCGGATGCCATGACAGGCCAGGATGCGGTCAATATCGCCAAGGCATTCAACGATACCCTCGATATCGGCGGTGTTGTCCTCACGAAGATGGATGGAGATGCCCGGGGCGGCGCAGCGTTGTCCATCAAATCGGTCACCGATAAACCCATAAAGTTTATTGGCGTCGGTGAAAAATTGAGTGATCTGGAAGCGTTTCACCCTGACCGGATGTCTTCCAGAATTCTTGGAATGGGTGATGTTCTCACGATTATCGAAAAAGCCCAGGCCGTCGTTGATGAAAAAAAAGCGGCGGAACTCGAAAAGAAACTTAGAAAAAATGCATTTACACTGGAAGATTTTCGTGATCAAATGATACAGATAAGGAAAATGGGCTCCATGTCGGAATTGATTAAAATGATACCCGGCATGAATAAAATGAAGCAGCTCAAAAATATGGAAGTTGATGAAAAAGAACTGGTCAAAATCGAAGCGATAATCAATTCCATGACGCCCCAGGAACGGCGGCAGCATGCGTTAATCAAGGGAAGTCGACGAAAAAGAATTGCAAAAGGAAGCGGGACCAGTGTACAAGATATCAATAAATTGCTGAAGAATTATACCCAGGTTATGAAAATGATCAAAAAGTTAAACCAAGGCGGCATGCGCGGAATGGGTATGGGTATGCCGCCGTTTTGAAGGAGAATTTTGTATGGCTGTCAAAATCAGGTTGGCCAGGCACGGAGCAAAAAAAAGACCTTTTTATCGAATTGTTGTGGCGGATAATAAATTCCCTCGGGACGGCAGATTTTTGGAAAATGTCGGCACATACAATCCATTGCAGGATCCGGCAGCGGTTGTTCTGAAACAGGAGAGAATCAGGTACTGGATCGACCAGGGCGCTATTCTTTCAGATACGGTAAAAAGCCTTTTGAAAAAAGAAGGTTTTTTTGCTAACCTCACATAGTATCTTTACCTCTAACGCTGGAAATCCAACAAAGGAGATGGAGCTATGAAAGAGCTGATTAAATATATTGCTCAGGCGTTGGTGGACAATCCGGAACAGGTTGAAGTCTCAGAGGTAGAAGGTAACCAGACCTCGGTCTTAGAACTCAAAGTGGCCAAAGAGGACCTGGGGAAGGTGATTGGTAAACAGGGGCGGACGGCAAGGGCCATGCGGACCATATTGAGCGCTGCTTCTGCGAAATTAAAAAAGCGATCTGTTCTTGAAATTATTGAATGAGGATGTTCAAAAAAACGGGTTTCTTGTTGTTGGAATGATCGTTGGTTCCCACGGCATAAAAGGAAATCTGAAGGTTCGCTCTTTTGCTGAGTCTGAAACCGTGTTCAAACCGGGCGAATCGATCCTTGTCATCCAAGCCGGGCAAATTGAAAAAAAATATTTTATTCAATGGGTCAAACCCCACGGCAAATCCATGCTTGTATCACTAAAAGGCATTGAGGACCGTGATGAGGCCGATGGCTTGGTCGGCGCCAAGATTTTCATCGAACGGACCGCGCTTCCCGAGCTTGAAGAAGGAAGCTATTACTGGATCGATATTATCGGGCTTTCGGTTTTTTCAACGGACGATCAATACATCGGTTGTATTGAGTCGATCATGCGCACCGCCGGAAACGATGTTTATATCGTTACAAATAATGATAAAAATGATCGTCATGAAATTCTGATTCCGGCGATTGAATCGGTGGTGTTAAACATAGATTTCAAAAACAAGATCATGCGTGTGGATTTGCCCGAGGGGCTGTGATATCTGTATGAAATGAGATGCTAATTACGCGCCTTTGGGGTGAAACTAAAGCCGGGTCTTTGGATCCGGATTTTTACTTTATTATCCGTATCTGCACGCTGGCAACAGGCTAAAGAAAGGGATGAATTTCATAGTCCTGACGATTTTCCCGAAAATGTTCAATCCTTTTTGGGAACACGGCATTATCAGAAAAGCAATAGAACAAGAGAAAATTAGCGTATCCGCCATAGATATCAGAGATTTTGCGACAGGAAAGCACCGCAGCACGGATGACAGGCCATATGGCGGGGGTTGTGGAATGGTCATGAAGCCCGAGCCCCTGGCCGCCGCTATCCGGGCAGCAACCCAAGAAGCCCCTTTTGCGAAAAGGATTCTGTTGACGCCTCAAGGACGACGCTTTGATCAACGTGTTGCGAACGAATTGGCGGCATTGAACGGGCTCATTTTGATTTGCGGCCGGTATGAAGGGGTGGATGAACGGATTTGCCAGGATTTTATCGATGATGAAATGTCCATCGGTGATTATATCCTGACCGGCGGCGAACTCGCAGCCATGATCATGATGGATGCGTTGACCCGGCTGATTCCCGGTGTGCTTGGCGACAAGGATTCCGCCGAAAAAGAGACCTTTTCAGACAGTATTTTAAAACATGGGCAATATACGCGGCCAAGCAGTTTTGAAGGCCACGATGTTCCCGAGGTTCTATTGTCCGGAAATCACAAAGATATTGATCAATGGCGGCTTGAAACATCACTGATACGAACATTTTTGAAACGCCCGGATTTGCTTGAAAACAGAGCCTTGAGCCAAGAGGAGATCAAGATTCTGAAAAAATGGTGTATTGATATTGAAAAAATCATACACAACCAATCTATACTTGGCCCTGGTGCATTACCCGGTGGTCAATAAACATGGTGAAATTATTGCATCGGCAGTAACGAACCTTGATTTGCATGACATATCGAGATCGGCTAAAACTTACGGCGTCGGCGCATTTTATGTGGTGACGCCGCTGGCAGATCAAAAAGAACTGGTTGAAAAAATTGTGGCCCACTGGTTAAAAGGAACCGGAGGAACATATAATCCAAAACGAAAAGAAGCGCTGAAACTGATCGTTGTTAAAAATACGCTGGATGAAGTGATCGATCATATTCGCAAAGACACCGGAGATGCCCCTAAGACGATTGTAACCAGCGCCAATCAAAAGCCTCGGAATATCAGTTTTAGACGTTTCCGGGAAATGTTGCAGGACGGCACCTCGTATCTCTTGATACTGGGAACCGGATGGGGACTTTCAGAAAACTTTATCGCCAAGGCAGACTATGTTCTCAATCCGGTTTTGGGAAATACCGGCTACAATCACCTGTCCGTGAGGTGTGCAGCCGCCGTGATGCTCGACAGGCTATTGGGGACGAATGACTAAAGATAATCCTCGGAAGATTTTAATGACCGAGCCTAAATAATAAATTATGGAGATTTGGCATGGAAAGAGTAACACAGATTGAAAGAGAGATGATGCGGCTGGACTTGCCCGGTTTTGCCCCGGGTGATACCGTTAAAGTGTATGTAAAGATAAAAGAAGGTGAAAAAGAACGTATCCAGGCTTTTCAGGGCGTTGTGATCAGTAAGCGAGGCGGTGGAACCCGAGCCACATTTACCGTTCGGAAGGTGTCGTACGGCATCGGTGTCGAACGTATTTTTCTGCTGCATTCTCCGGTTATCGATAAAATTGAAGTGATTACCCATGGCCGGGTACGCCGCTCAAAAATTTATTATCTTCGAAAATTAAGGGGCAAAGCGGCAAGAATAAAAGAGCGTCGAATCAATTGAGCGGCAACATAATTACGTTGAGATTTCATGGGACAACACCTGTGGTCATTTGAAAGAAAAGCGTTTCGAAAAGGCTTTTCAAAAATTGCAGGTATTGATGAAGCCGGCCGGGGACCTTTGGCCGGCCCGGTGGTGTCTGCGGCGGTTATTTTGCCGGTGTCTTTCCAGGTTCCCGGCGTCACCGATTCAAAAAAATTAACCCCGAAAAAACGATATTATCTTTACGAAAAGATATACGATAAGGCTGTTTCCATTGGGATCGGCATCATTGACCCCATTGAAATAGACCGTATTAACATCCTTCAGGCAGCCCTTACTGCCATGGCCTCGGCCGTTGAAAACCTTGCTCCTCAGCCGGATTGTCTGCTCATCGACGGCACATTTCCCATCTCGTTGCCTCTCCCGCAAAAGGTGATCCCCAAGGGTGACGCCCTGAGTATTTCCATTGCCGCGGCATCGATTATTGCAAAGGTTACCCGCGACAGTCTGATGGAAAGATACCACCAGGATTACCCTCAGTTCGGATTTTCGAAACACAAGGGATACCCCACCAAGGCGCACAAAGAAGCGATCCGACAATTCGGATACTGTCCGATTCACAGAAAAAGTTTTAAAGGGGTCAAGGAGTACCTCTGACGCCGTTTCTATGAATTATTTATTCAGCACCACCACCTCCCCATTTAGCGGCATCTCATTAATGGGATGCTCGACTTGCCAATGAACTGATTCAACTCATAAAAAAGTAATATATATCATGACAATAATGCGTCTATTGACTTTCAAAAACTTTTGTTATACGTTTTCCTATAAACGTTTAACTTTTAGGAGCTTATAATGAATACGGTCAAAGTGTTAAATAAAGGGCAAATCGTGATTCCCGCTTCGATTCGAAAAAAATACAATATACATCCCGGCAATGCACTCCAGATCTTTGAATACGGCAATCTTTTATATCTGGTCCCGCCGGTTGAAGATCCGGTTCAGGATGCCATGGGGTGTATTCCCAAAACGCCTTCGCTGTCTAAAGCGCTTTTGAAAGAAAGAAAAAAGGATTTTGCCGAATGACATCCGGATATCTGTTTGACAGCCACGCCCTGCTGGCCTTTTTTCAAAATGAAATTGGAGCAACTATCGTATGCAAAATCCTGCAAAAAACTAGGAAAGAACACATCGATCGTCTTGTTTGCATCATTAATTTGGGCGAAATCATCTATATCACTAAAAGAATGTTTGGAGATCAGAAAAAAATTGAAATATTGGGCCGCATTCATCAACTTGAATTTAAAGTGCTGCCGGTTCCCGATATCCTGGTTTATCAGGCAGCCGAGATTAAAGCAGAATATCCGATATCATACGCCGACTGTTTTGCCATCGCCTGCGCCAAAGCGCACAACGCGACCATCGTAACCGGAGATCCTGAATTCAAAAATGTCGAGCATTTGGTTAAAATAGAATGGATTCGTTAAATTACAAAGAGCCAGTTATTTTCGTTTTAACCGTCGAAAAATCATGCTAAACAAACGACAGCAATTCGGAAAAGAAAGCGAGTCTTTGGCTGTCCGGCACCTTAAAAAAAGCGGATACAAGATTCTGGAGCAGAATTACCGGAACGAATTGGGTGAAATCGATATTATTGCCAAAGAAAAGGGCGTCCTGGTCTTTGTCGAGGTGAAAGCCGGGAGAACCCCTTTTTACGGAAATCCCAAATGGGCGGTAACACCCAAAAAACAGCGTAAAATTTCCATGGTTGCCCTTTACTACCTCAAAGCCACAAAACAGACCCATGTCAAGGCGAGGTTCGATGTGGTCGCCCTCAGCTTGACAAAAGAGAATCCACGGATAGAGATCATAAAAAATGCATTTGAACTCGCCTACGGATAATCCAAAAAATGCGTCGGGTGCGGGCACGCTTTATGTGGTCGCCACCCCCATCGGAAACATGGATGATATCACCGTGAGGGCCTTGAATGTGTTCGGCCGGGTCGATCTTGTTGCTGCGGAGGATACCCGGCACACAGGAAAATTGCTCAAGCATCATCAGATCAGGTGCCGCCTGATTTCTTATCATGAGCATAATGAAAAAGAACGAACGCCGCTTTTGGTTGAGCGGATAAAATCCGGATCATCCATAGCGCTGGTATCCAATGCGGGTACGCCCACTGTCTCGGATCCGGGTTATATGCTTCTTCGGAAAGCGCTTGAAAACAATATAAAGGTTGTCCCCATTCCCGGTCCTTCAGCTTTGCTTGCTGCGCTCAGCATTTCCGGGCTGCCCACGGATTCCTTTATTTTTATCGGATTTTGTGCCAAGAAAAAAACAAGACGTTTGAAACAACTTCAGGAATTTGCCCATGAAACAAGAACCCTTATATTTTATGAAAGCCCCGGACGTATTTTGGCTTTTATGAATGAGATCAAAGAGATTATGGGAGACAGATACTGCGTTCTTTGCAGAGAAATGACCAAACTCCACGAAGAGTTTTTACGTGGCCGTTTATCCGAAGTTATCGAAACATTATCAAATCGTCCGGCAGTTAAGGGGGAATGTACGCTTCTAGTCAAAGGGAGAGAAGAAAATATGAGCGTCTCACGGGACATTGTTCGCGATGAATTGATCGAAGTTCTGGGAAAAAAAGAAATAAAGCTCTCACAGGTTTCAAGAATCATCGCTCAAAAATACGGACTTTCCAAAAACGAGGTATATGAAGCGGCGCTGAAGCTCAAAGCGGAGCGTTCAGAGGGAAAAGATTAGTTCAGTGTCTAAAGTTTGAAGTGATCTAAAGTGACTAAAGTTGTGGTAGCGCTAGCGCGCTGTCATTAAAATATAATTGACCAAAAAATTCCATAATTTTAGCTCATTTAAGGCACTTGCAACTTTTTTAAGTTTTGATATCGAAATAAGCATATCGGTATAAATGGAGTCTCATTATTTTGGGGGCCATGCCAAACCATCTGATATATCCGGTCATTCTCGCGGTCCCGGATAATATGCAACAGCTTGCGGGCAGAGAAAAAGTGGCTTTTCTCAGCAGTCATGCCAGAAAAGCGCTCGGAATTTCGGCTACAAAAAGCCGGATTCAGCTCGGGGATCTCAACAAAAATAAAAATGGCGTTCCCCTTCCGTTTGACGGAAATTACTGGTCTGTAACCCATAAGGCGGGATATGTCGGCGGGATCGTTGCGCCGGAAAGAATCGGTATCGACTTGGAAAAAATTCGTCCAATGAAAGCGTCGGTATATGGAAAAACAGCGGATAACAGCGAATGGGCCCTTTCAAATTTCAAGAGTACTCCTCTTTTTTTTAGGTACTGGACAGCCAAAGAATCGGTGTTAAAAGCATGGGGATCCGGGATCCGGGATCTCTTAAAATGCCGGATAAAGCAAATTATCGACGATGAGCATCTTGTCGTCGATTATAACGAAAAGGACTGGCTCATCGAACATTTTTATTTTAACGGTCATATTGCTTCGGTGGTAAAAAACCATGCCGATACACACTGGACTTTGGTTTAACCCCAACTGAGGCTTTAGATCCAATTGGGTCAACTTTTTATTTAGGAGGTTGATATATGGCGGATTCGAAGTTACATGATGCGGCTGTTGAACGGTTTAAACTTTTTCAGGATGAGATATTGAAAAGCCATAAAGACAACATTCATTCCATCACGATCACGGGAAGTTCATTGACGGATGATTTTGATCCTGAAAAGTCGGATGTCAATTCAGTATTGGTCCTTGATAAAATGGA
>Ga0210077_1000098_pt1 | contig 46396 bp, 46 predicted proteins | sample RushMan_CattailN_5_FD_185556 | JGI IMG/M metagenome (GOLD analysis project Ga0210077, IMG submission 185556) | Wetland microbial communities from San Francisco Bay, California, USA, that impact long-term carbon sequestration -... | ecosystem: Environmental > Aquatic > Marine > Wetlands ...
AGGCGCTGTTGCAGATGGATCCGCGCACCGAAACGGACTCCGTGCCCGCCGCTACGCGGCGCTGAGCGCGCGCCGCTCGAGCTCCTCGAGGTTCGATGCCGCCGGCCGGCGCCGGCCCCGCTCGACCTCGTGCACCAGCGAGGTGACCGCTTCGCACCAGGGCGCAGCGATGCCGTGCGCGCGGCCCTTTTTCGCCACGAGGCCGCTGAAGTAATCGACTTCGGTGCGGCGCCCGCGCAGCACGTCCTGCAGGAGCGACGTTGCCGCCTCCGCGCTGACGCGCGAGGCGCGCTCGGCGAGGCCGCGCTCGAACGCGTCCGAGCGCCCCGCCGCCCCATCGCGCACCGCTGCCGCGGTGTAGTCCCCCATTACGCGCTCGAACGGATGGCCTTCGGCGGCCGCAACCTGCAATACCTCGGCCGCGATCTGCACGATCGCGCGGCGTGCCGCGGCGTCTGCGAGCATCGCCGCGGAGCGCAAGCCTGCGATGCCGGAAACCGGGTTGAGCGCGGTGTTGGTCAGCAGCTTGGTCCAGCGCTCGTGCATGAGATCTTCGATTACCTCGGACGGCCAAACCGCGTCGAGCAGGGCCGCGACCCGCTGCGCCTGCTCGCCGGGCGGCCGCAGGTACTCGCCGACATAGAGCCCCGGCAGGCGCACGCCCGCCGTGGCGCGGCTGACCGAGGCGGTGGCCGTCACCAGCCCGGGCTCGAGCAGCACCGCGTTGACCAGCACCACGCCGCCCAGAACGCGCCCGGCCCCTGCTCGCGGAGCGATCCATTCTTCGTTGATCGAGTTCTGCAGGCTCACTACCGGCGCGTCCGCGGCGAGGTGCGGCAGCACGTGCGCGAGCGCCGCCTCGGTGTCGTAGGACTTCACCGCCAGCAGGCACAGGTCCGCGTCTCCGCTCAGCGCCTCCGGCGCAAGGACCGGCGGATGGTGCCGCTCCACGCTGCCGTCGAGGTTGGCGATGCGCACGCCGTCGCGAGCCACCGCCTCGCGCTGCGCAGCCCAGGGCTCGACCGCGACGACGTCGCGGCCCGCGCTGTGCAGGCGGCCCGCAGCCTGGCCGCCGATCGCCCCGATGCCGTAGACGATGATCCGGCCGGGCATCTCAGAACGCTCCGCCCTTCTTGCGACTGTCGACGATGCCCTGCGCGCGCATGCTGATCTGGCTCTGCACCCGGATGTTGAGCAGCGCCGGGCGCCGGGCCGAGAGGGCACGTTCGAGCGCCGGGGCGAGCTGCTCCGGCCGCTCGACCAGCTCGCCGTGGGCGCCGAGGCCGGCGGCGACCAGGTCGTAGCGCGTCGGCGCGAGGTCGGTGATGACCGGCTTGCCGTACAGCCCGAGCTGGATGTTCTTGTCGATGCCCCAGGCCGCGTCGTTGCCGAGCAGCACCACGATGTTCAGCCCGTGGCGCACGGCGGTATCGAGCTCCATGCCGTTGAAGCCGAACGAGCCGTCGCCCGTGATGCAGAAAACACGGCTGCCGGGGCGGGTGAGCTTGGCTGCGATCGCGGTCGGCACCGCCTGGCCCAACATGCCCAGGTTGGGCAGGTAGTACCACGAGCGCGGCCAACGCGCCGGCAGGTAGGCGCGGCCGTAGTAGGCATAGTCGCCGCCGTCGAAGACCAGCACGTCGTCCGGGCGCAGGACGGCGGCGAGCGTCTTGTGCACGAACATCGAGCGCAGCGGCGTCTCTTCGGTCGCGAACGCCTCGAGGCGCGCTCGCTCGGCTGCGCGCGCCTCGCGCAGGCGCTCGAGCCACGGCAGCTCGGGCCACGCCATCGGCGCCGCAGCGGCGGCGAGCTGATCCGCCACCGTCCCGACGTCGCCGACGATGCCGACGTCGACGCCACGGTTGCGCCCGACCTGAACGCCGGCCGGATCGATCTGGATCAGCTTCGTGCTTTGCGCCACAATCGGCGGCAAGCCGAAGCCGACGGTGAAATCGAGCAGCTTTCCGAGAAAGAGCACCACGTCGGCTTCGCGGATCAGGTTCGCCGGCTGATGCTGCGACAGGTCGAAGAAGCCGAAGCAGTAGGGATGGTCGTCGGATACGATGCCGCGCGCGGCCTCTTCGGTCATCAGCGGCAGCTTCGTGGTCTCAATCAACCGCTCGAGCGACGCGCCCCAGTCGCCGTAGGCGGCCGGCGTGCCGGCCACGATCAGCGGCCGCTTTGCCGCGCGAAGAAGCTGCAGCGCCTCGTCGATCTGCGCACCCGCGGCAGGGCGCGGCGCCTGCGGCCGGTACCCGGCCGCATCGAAGAAGCGGACCCCGGCATCCTCCACGCGCTGGGTCTGCACGTCGACCGGCACCGTCAGATGCACCGGGCCGCGCCGCCCTTCGAAGGCGGTGCGAACCGCGGTCGCCACCATGTCGGGGATACGCCGCGCGTCGTGCACCAGCCAGGCGCCCTTGGTCGCCGGACGCGCCAGGCCAACTTGGTCGATCTCCTGCATGATGCCGCGATGGTAGCTGCGCAGGTCGGACGAGCCCGCGATGTTGAGCACCGGGCTCTCAGAGGCGAGTGCGTTGACCAGCCCTGGAATCGCATTGGCGTGGCCCGGCGTCGTGAAGGCGCACACCCCCAACCGCCCGGTGATCCGACCCCAGGCGTCGGCCATGTGCACCGCCGCCTGCTCGTGGCGGCAGTCGATCAGCCTGAAACCCTCGTCGGCCAGCAGGTCGAGCAGGGGCAGAATATGGTCGCCCGCGAGCGTGAAGATCGTGTCGACTCCCTCCGCGCGCAGCGCGCGAGTTAGCAAATGTGAGCCGGTCGTGGTCATGGACGGAACGCGCTAAAATGCGCGCCAAGTGGGCCCATCCACTCAAGGACGGGGGAGACATGCAAATTTCCAATAATCACTTTGTCGCTCACGTAGTCGTCCCTTCGGTGCTCGTGTTTGTACTGATTGTGGGCGTCGTCGGCATCCTTCTAGGACTGGGATTGATCGCCCGCAACGAATCGGTCCTGCGTCTGCTCGAGCGTCTGAATCACTGGACCTCGTTTCGGCGCGCGATGAAACCCCTCGAAGTGCCGCGCGAAATCGAGCAGGGCGTGGCGAAGCATCCCCGCGCGCTCGGTGTTCTGATCCTGGTCGGCACCGCATTTTCGCTGTACTTCCTGCTTCTCCGCGTGAGCGCCTCGGATTTCGGCGCGCTGCTCGCCACTCGCTCCGCGCAAGGGGCGCTACTGTGGTTCGCGAACAGCCTGCGCTGGGCCTTGATCGGCGCGAACATGCTCGCGCTAGTCATCGGCATCGTGCTGACGATCTCGCCGCAGACGATGGGACCGATGACCTCCGCCGCCAACCGCTGGATAACCACACGCCGGCTGAGCAAGAAACTCGACGAGATGGATCTCACGCTAGACCTCGTGGTCCGCGCCTATCCCCGAATCGCGGGTACGCTCATCGCGATCGGCGCGCTGGTGCCAGCGATCGGCGCCTCGATGATGCTGTTCGGCGGTCATTGAGGCCCGGCCAGCCGCCATTCAGCGCAGCTTCGAGTAGGCAGTCGGAACGAGAATCTGGTTTTCGATGCGGGCGACGATTTGCCCGCCCTTCTCCGTTTCCGCCCGCGCGGCGAGCCAGTCCGGGTCGCGCTGGAAGGCGGTCCAGCACCGTTCGCGCTCGGCCAGGCTGTCCCATTCGAGCAGATAGTAGAGCGCCTGGTGGTCGACTCCGATCAGGGTGGTCCAGAAGCCGACCGGGCGGATGCCGTGCTTGTCCCACAGCTTCAGCGTGACGGTCTCGAAGCGGCGGTTGAGGTCGGGCAGCCGGCCCGGGACGCAGTGGTAGACGCGCAGTTCGTGGATCACGGGCTCTCTCCTATTTGAGCTTCAATTCGATATCGTGCAACACCTGGTCGTCGGCGCGCGCAACCTCGTTCTCGATCAGGGCCCCGCAGCCGGGGCAGTAGAACTGCCGGAACACGGGCCGGTCGTCGACGTAGCGGCGCCAGTCGCCGATGTTCGGGTTGGCGGCGGCGATTTCGCGCTCTTCCACCACGCACTGGTCCTTGTAGTTGTCGCGCAAGGCGCCAAGGTCCGCGGCACACTTGGCGCAGGCGTAGCGCAGCCCGCCGGCCTCTCGCCGCAGGTCCAGATTCTCGCTCGCGCGCGCCGCCACCTTGCCGGCCAGGATACCTGCCGGATGGCCCTTGCGTCGGCGCCTTGTGCGCTGCTCCGCCCGCAGCTGGCGGGTGGTTTCGAGGTCGAGCGCGCCGTGCTCGCCGATCACCACACCATAGATTTCGCGCGCCGCGTCGCGCGACACGGCCCGATTCTCAACCACGTCCTCGCGCACGCGCTCGGGATCGCGCTCGAACGGATCGCCGTAGCCGCCGGCGGCCGACCAGAGTACCGCGTAGACGTCGTCCGGCTCCTGCACGAAGTTCTCCTGGCGCAGCTGGAGCACCTCCTCGCGCCCCTTAAGCTCGGCGATGTCGGACACCATCTCGCGTCGGTCGAGGCGCGTTCTCACGTCGGTGCCGCGGCGGAACTTGTACGCGTTCACACTGCCCGGATAGCCGCCCATCATTCCCGGCGATGTCGGGGTCGCGTTGCCCGACGAAAGCGTGTCGTGGGTGATTCGCTCGGTGCCGTGCGGCACGAAGCAGGATTCGGCCGACATCCCGCCGCGCCACTTCCCTGCGCCGCCCGAATCCACGACTTCTTTGCGGTACAGGAATAGCAGCGGGAAGGTCTGCTCCGTGTGCTCGACGTTGGGCAGCTTGCAGATCGGCGTGCGGGACTGGCCACCGGTATTGATCCCGTCGCCGTTTGAGAACGCCCCGATCGCGCCGCCGATCGGATCCACCAGCAGATAGCCATAGGCCTCGCCCCACTGGTCGGTGCCGCGGAAGATTGTCGCCGGCCACTGGCTCGTGCCGCCGATGCACATGATGTCCTTGCGCATTTCGGCGTCGCCGTAAATCATCTTCGAAAGCACGTTGTAGGCGGGATAGAGCGAGATCTCCATTGCCTGCACCGGAGCAGTCGACACCGAGGCCGGGAAATTGGCGCAGTTGAAGGTTCCCGGCGTCGGGTCGAATTCGACGTGGCGCAGCGCGCCGCCGATGCAGAAATACTGGTCCCAGCACAGCAACTGGTTGAGCGCCACCATGATCGAGCCGCGCCAGCCGGAATAGGTGGCGTTCATCGCCCCATCCTGCGGCGCGGTGCCGTCGTTGTCGAAGATGAGCCGATTGCCCTTCTTCGTCAGGGTCAGGCACACGCGGTGGGTCCGGCGGTCGCCGGGCCGGCAGCACTCGACGTAGGCGCGCTCGCGCCACACCCCGTCCGGCAGACGCCGAAGCTTTGCCAGGAAGGCGCGCTCCGCGTTGTCCATGATCTGCTTCATCACGCCCTTGACCACGTCGGCGCCGTAGCGCCTGATCAGCGCGAGGACACGGTCGCGCGCGGTGAGGTTGCCGGCGAGCTGGGCGCGGAAATCGAGCGCGACCGCCTCGGGCTTGCGCGAGGCGCGCAAGTAGAGTTCCTCGATGTCGCGCCTGATCTCGTTGTTCTCGATGATCTTGACCGGCGGGATGAGAATGCCTTCCTCGAACGCATTTTCGGCCGAGCCGCAGAACGACGACGGCGTGATTCCGCCGATATCATACTGATGCAGGCAGTTGGTGACCCAGCAGAACAGCTCCCCCTTCCAGAACACCGGGCAGATCAGCATCACGTCCTGCTGGTGCGCGGCGCCCACCCACGGATCGTTAGCGAGGAACATGTCCCCGTCGCGGATGCCGGGATTTTCGCTGCGGTTCTCGAGAATCCACTTGACCTGCGTGTCCGTCACGCCGGACATGTATTGCATGTACGGCCCGAAATACACGAACTCGCCGTCCTCGGCGAGGATCGACGGATTGAGGTCGAGCGCGTACATCGCCACCGGCGAGCCCGACAGCCGCTGTATGGTGGCGCCGTGCTCCTCGTTCACGTGCCACAGGCTGTGGCGCACCACCTCGTAGGTGATCGGATCGATGCGCCTCGCGCGCCTGGTATGCAGCGTGAGCTTGCTCGACACCTTGAGCGTCTTCGGCGGCACGTAGCCCATCGACTTGCCGTCGAACGCTGCGCCCTTCATCTCGCTCACTCTCGGCATGACCGCTCCTATTTCCCGAACTGCATCTCGAAATTGCCGAAGGCGTCCACGCGCAGCCTGCGTTTGGGATAAACGACGATGGTGGTATCGGTTGTCTCGACCACGGCCGGGCCGGCGATGCGGTTGCCCGGCTTGAGGTGCGCACCGTCGTAGATCGGGGTGGCCACGGTGCGCTTGAAGTCCGGCCAGTAGATGTCGCGCCGCCCGCGCGAGGCCGCCGGCGCGACCCGCGCGGTCAGCGTCTTCGCGCGCGGAAGCTTGGGCCGCAGCGTGGCGGCGCTCGCGCGCAGGCGCAGCGTGACAATCTCGAGCCGCGCGCCGCGGTACGAAGAGCCCCTGCCGTAGAGCTGCTCATAGCGCGCGTAGAAGCGCGCCGCGAGTGTTTCCCCGAAGTTCCCTTTCAGGCGGCCCTCCGGCAGCAGCACCTCGACCTCGTTGATCTGGCCCCGGTGCCGCATGTCGAGCGAAAACGCGAGCCGGCGGCGGGCGCGCACGATGCCGTCCTTCTGCATCTGCTTGTGCGCGCGGCGCTCGAGCTGCTCGAGCGCGCGATTGACGCGGGCGGCGTTGAAGGGGCTCGATTGAATGTCGGTGTGCTCGTGCACGTGCAGCATGTCGGCGGAGGCGGCGCCGAAGGCGCACCAGGTCGAAGCAATCTCCTTTTGCGGGATGATCACGCTCTTCACGCCGAGCTCGGCGCCGAACACGCCGGCGTGCGCGGGGCCCGCACCGCCGAAGGCGAACAGGGTGAACTCGCGCGGATCGAAGCCCTTTTCGACCGTCATCTTTCGGATGATGTCGGCCATCTTGAACTCTGCCACCCGCGCGATGCCGCTGGCGGTCTCATGCAGCGACAACCCGAGACCGTCGGCGACCTTCTGCACCGCGGCCACCGATCTTGCGCGGTCGAGCCGGATGCGTCCGCCGAGAAAGTTTTGCGGGTTGATGTAGCCCAGCACCACGTCGGCGTCGGTGACCGTCGGCATCTCGCCACCCTTGCCGTAGCACGCGGGCCCGGGGTCCGCGCCGGCCGACTCCGGACCGACCTGCAACGTGCGCGTGACCGGCTCCACACGCGCGAGCGAGCCTCCGCCCGAGCCGATCGCCTGGATGTCCACCTTGGGCAAGAAGTATTCGTACTGCGCCACGTTCGAGACGAAGGAATACTGCGGCTGGCCGCCGTGCACGATGCCGACGTCGAAGGAGGTTCCTCCCATGTCGGTGGTAATAATGTTCTCGATGCCCATCAGCGAGCCGAGATAGACGGAGCCGGTAACTCCCGAAACGGGGCCGGAATCCAGCGTCAGCAACGGCGAGCCCATCGCCTTGTCTACGGAGATCGAGCCGCCGCCGCATTGCGCGATCTGCAGCGGCTGCCGGTAGCCCGCGTCCTTCAGCCGCCTGGCGAGGTTGCCGAGGTAGCGCGCCATCACCGGCCCGATATAAGCGTTGAGCGCGGTCGCGGTGGTGCGCTCGTACTCGCCCCATTTTGGCGCGATCTCGACCGAGCAGGCCACGAACAGCTTCGGCGCGACGCGGCGCACGATCTCCTTCACGCGCAGTTCGTGCGCCGGATGCCGGAACGACCAGAGGAAACACACCGCGATCGCCTCCACGCCCTGCTCCACCAGGCGCCGGACCGCCGCCTCGACCTGGTCCTCATTGAGCGGCACCACCACCTCGCCGAAACAATCGACGCGTTCCGATACGCCTTCGATCAGGCGCTTGGGAACGATCGGCACCGGCTTCTGGCTCTCGGGAAAGTGAACCACCTTACGCAGGTCGCGCGAGGTGACGCCGCGCGAGCCCCGCATGATGTGGATGACATCCTCGTGGCCCTTGGTGGTGATGAGGCCGATCCTCGCGCCCTTGCGCTGGATCAGTGCGTTCGTGCCGACCGTCGTGCCGTGCGTAAGCACGCCGATCTGGGAGCAGAAATCCTCGAACGACAGGCCCAGCCGTTCGGCCGCGACGTCGAGCGCGGCCAGCATGCCTTCAGCGAAGTCGCCCGGCGTGGACGGCGACTTGGTGGCGGTAATGCGCCCCCTGCCGTCCAGCACCACGCAGTCGGTGAACGTGCCGCCGATGTCCACCCCGACCAGATAGGGGCCCACGTTGTCTCCCGGATGTTTCCCGCGATGCTAAATGATCGAACGATCACTACGCAACTGAAGCGCAGCCCTATAATCCGTTGAGCCAATGGAGGGTTCGCTATGCTGGACGTGGCGGTCGTCGGCCTGGGATGGTGGGGCCGCACCATCGTTTCGTTGCTCGCAGGCAGCGCCGCGCTGCGCGTGGCGCGCGCGGTCGAGCCGAATCCCGACGCCGCGGCGTTCGCCGCGCAGCAGGGAATCCCGTGTACGGACCGTTACGCGGACGCGCTCGCTGATCCGGCGGTACGCGGCGTCATCCTCTGCACGCCGCACACGATGCACGCGGACCAGATCGTCGAAGCCGCACGGGCCGGCAAGCATGTGTTCTGCGAAAAGCCGCTGGCGCTGACGCGCACCGACGCACAGCGCGCGCTCTCCGCCTGCGAGGCGGCCGGCGTCGTGGTCGGCGTGGGACACGAGCGGCGCTTTGAGCCGGGAATTGCAGAGCTGCGGCGCCTGCTTGCCGCTGGGGAGATCGGCCGGCCATTGCAGATCGAGGCCAACTTCAGCCAGGACAAGTTTCTCGCCATACCTTCCGACAATTGGAGGCTGTCGGCCGCCGAGGCGCCAGGCGGCCCGCTCACGGCGACCGGGATCCACCTGGTCGACCTGTCAGTGAGCGTGTTCGGCCAGCCCGAGAAGGTCTTCGCCAGCGTGCGACAGCTTGGCAGCCACCTGGTCAACGGCGACACGCTCGGGGCGCTGCTCACCTTCCGCGGCGGCGGCCACGCCTTGCTCAGCGCAATCCTGGCCACGCCGTTCGACGGCCGCTTCGCCGTCTACGGCAGCGAGGGCTGGTTCGAGGTGCGCGACAAGGCGCACCCCGAGCACCCGGAGGGCTGGCTGCTCACGCTTTGCCGGCGCGGCAAGCAACCGCAGCGCCGCGAGATCCCGCCCGCGCCGGCGGTGCGGGCCAACCTCGAGGCATTCGCCGAGGCCGCGCTGGACGGTGCGCCCTATCCGATGGCGCACAGCGAGATGCTGGCGACCGTGTCGGCGCTGGAGGCGATCGCCCGTTCGGCGGCGAGTGGCAGGGCCGAAGCGGTCGACGGCTAACCGCGCCTTCTCCGGCGCAGCCCGGCCATCTCGCCGAGCACCGCGAATACCGCGGCGGTGTCCTGCTTGCCGCGCCCTGCGGCGAGCGCAGCCGTGTAGAACGGCGCGGAGGCGAGGAGCAGCGGCGTCGGACAGCCGAGCGAGCGCGCGAAGTCGGTGATGATCGCCATGTCCTTCTGCCAGATCTCGACTTTCATGGTGGCGTCCGAGTAGTCTTCGGCCACCATCATCGGACCGCGCACCTGGAACATGCGCGAGCTCCCGGCGCCGTCGCCCACCACCTTGTAGACCAGTGCCGGGTCGAGCCCGGCCTTCTTCCCCAGCACCAGCGCCTCGGCGGCCGAAACGTTGTGGATCGCGACCAGGAGGTTGGCGACGAACTTCATCTTCGAGCCGGCGCCGAACGCGCCGACGTAGTAATGCGCGCGCGCGAAGCCCTCGAACACCGGCGCGCAGCGGCGCACCGCGGCGCGCGGTCCGCTGGCGTATACGGCGAGATCCCCGGCGCGCGCCTGGGCGCCGGTGCCCGAGAGCGGGCAGTCGAGCAGGGTTGCGCCGGAGGCGGCGAGCACGCGCCGCGCACGCTCCTTGTTTTCGATCGGCAATGTGCTGGTTTCGATCACCAGCAACCCGCGGCGTGCGCGGGTGGCGAGCTCGCGGGCGGCGCGCTCAAGCGCCCCGGCCGAGGGCAGCGAAGTAATGACGATCTCGCAGCGCCGCGCGAGCTCCCCGTTCGAGCCCAGCGCGCGGCCGCCCGCCCGCGCAAGCGCCCGCCGCGCGCGGGACAAGGGGTCGTAGCCGGCCACGTGGAATCCCGCGCGAACGAGGTTCGCCCCCATCGCCGACCCCATGATGCCGAGCCCGCAAATTCCGATCGTCTGTGCCACCGCCGCCTCCCCGATTGCCGGATGGCCTTAGAATACCGCGATGCCGCTGCGCCACATCGAGCACGTCCTGATTCAGACCACCGACATGGCCGCCACGCGCGACTGGTACGTGCGGGTGCTCGGCTTTCGCGTCGGCCCCAATCCTGACTTCAAGTTTCCGGTGTGCTGGCTCTACCTCGGCGACCAGGACGTCATCCACGTCACCGAGGGTGGCGGGCAGGTGTCGGAGAACCGCAAGCGCTACGTCGGACAGGAATCCGCGGCGACCCAGGGCAGCGGCGTGATTGATCACGTGGCGTTTCGCTGCGCCGGTCTGGCGCAGATGCTCGAGCACCTCACCACGCTCGGCGTGCCGTTCAAGCGCCGGCAGGTGGACGACCAGGGGCTTTATCAGCTCTTCATGTTCGACCCCAACGGCGTCAAGGTGGAACTCAACTTCGCCAACAGCGAGGCGCGCGGGATCCGCGCCGAGCTGATGGCCTCCGACCTGCCCGGCTAGAGCTTGCCGAGCGCCCGCAGCACGCGCTCGGGCGTGCAGGGCTGCGCCGCGACGCGCGCCCCGAGCGGCGCCAAGGCATCGTTGATCGCGTTCATCACCGCCGCCGGCGCGCCGGCGGTGCCGGCTTCGCCGACGCCCTTGGCGCCGAGCTCGGAGGTCCGAGTGGGCGTCGAAACATGCGCCACGACGATGTCGGGAATCTCGCCCGACATCGGCACCAGGTAGTCGGCCAGGTTGCCGTTGAGCAACTGGCCATTGTCGTCGTACACGCAGTGCTCCCAGAGCGCGGCGCCGATGCCCTGCACGATGCCGCCGCGGATCTGCTCGTCGACCAGCATCGGGTTGATCACCGTGCCGCAGTCCTCGACGCACCAGTGCCCGAGCAGCTTCACAAAACCGGTATCGGGGTCGACCTCGACCAGCGAGGCCTGCATCCCGTTGGTGAAGGTAAAGGGATATTCGCGTGGCGTGTAGTGGCGCGTGACGGTGAGCTCGGACTGAAACTTCATCGGCAGGGTATCGGGGCGGAAGTAGCCGACGCGCCCAACCTCGGCAAGCGGCAGCTTCGCCTCGCCGCTGGCCCTGCTCACGATGGCGTCACCGGCGACATCGAGCTGCGCCTTGCCCTCGTTCAGCATCGCCGCGGCGACATCGAGGATGTTGGACCGCAGCGCCTTGCCCGCCTGCAGCACCGCCTCGCCGCCGATGCCCGCCCCGCGCGAGGCCCAAGTTCCGCCCCCGTAAGGCGTGGTGCCGGTATCGCCCGTGATCACGCGAACCCTGTCCATCGAGACGCCGACCGCGGTGGCGGCGATCTGGGCGAAGATGCCTTCGGTGCCTTGGCCCTGCTCGGTGACGCTGACCATCACCGTGACCATGCCGGTCGGCTCGAGGCGGATGGTGGCACCGTCCTGCGCCGAGATGCGCGCGCCGCCTACGCCGTAGAACGCAGGCGACGGATTGGTGACTTCGATCATCGCCGCGAGACCGATGCCGCGGTGGACGCCCTTCTTCCTCAACGCCTTCTGCTCCGCGCGCAGGCCCTTGTAATCCATCAGCTCGAGCAGCCGGTCTAGCGTCTTGTGGTGCGAAAGGCCCTCGAACTTGAGGCCAGAGGGAAAACTGTAGGGATAGGCGTCGTCGGCGATCAGGTTGCGGCGGCGCAGCTCCGCCGGGTCCATGCCCAGCCTGGCCGCGGCCAGGTCCACGATGCCCTCGGTCAGTGCCACCGCGATCGGATGGCCCACCGCACGGTACTGGCAGGTAACATTCTTGTTCGTGAATACCACGTTCATCAGCGCGCGGTAATGCTGATGCTTGTAAGGGCCGCCGACCAGGTTGACCACCTGGTTGCCCTCGATGCCGCTGGTGCGCGGGTAAACCGAGTAGGGACCGATGCCGGTCAGGTCGTCGAGCTCGAAGGCGAGGATGTCGCCCTCCCGGCTCAGCGCCAGCCGCACCTTGGCGCGGTGCTCGCGGGCGTGGATGTCGGTAAGGAAGGATTCGAGTCGATCGGCAACGAACTTCACCGGCCGGCGCAGCATCACCGACAGCGCCGCCGTGGCCATCTCGTCGGGATAGACGTGCACCTTGATGCCGTAGGAGCCCCCGACGTCCTTGCAGATGACGCGCACATTCGCCTCGGGGATGCCGAGGTGGCGCGAGAAGATGTCCTGCATCATGTGCGGCGCCTGCGTGGCCTGGTAAACCGTTAGCGAATGCTCCGCCGCGTTGTAGTCGGCGAGGATCGACCGCATCTCCAGGCACACACCGGTATGGCGCGCGAAATCGTAGGTCTCCTCGACCACAAGGTCGGCCCTGGCGAAGGCCGCATCGACCTCGCCCGCGTTCAGCTCTCGCCGGAAGCAGACGTTGTCACCCAGCTCAGGGTGGATCACGTGATCGCCTCGCAGCGCCGCCTCCATGTCGGTGACGACCGGCAGTTCTTCCCACTCCGCTTCCACGTGCGCCAGCGCATCTTCGGCCTGGCAGCGCGTCTCGGCGACGATCGCCGCCATCGCCTCGCCCTGCCAGCAGGCGCGCTCGATCGCGATCGCGTGCTGGGGCGGGGACTTGATGCCCTTCAGGTGTGCCAGTACCCCGACCCAGGGCGTGCAGTACTCGGCCAGAGAACGGCCGTCGACGATTGCGATCACGCCCGGCTGCGCGCGCGCCTTCGACAGATCGAGCTTCTTCAGCTTCGCATGCGCGTAGGGGCTGCGGTAAAACACCACATGCGCGAGGCGCGGAAAGCGCAGGTCGTCGACGTAGGTTCCGCGCCCCTGCAGCAGGCGCTTCGCGTTCGGGCGCGGCTCGCTCGTGCCGATGTAACCCGTCTTGACCGTCGGAAGCTTCTCGGGTGCGTTCATCGCTTGGCTCTCCCGCGTTGCGCTTCCAGCACCGCTTCGACCGCGTCGACGATTGCGTGGTAGCCGGTGCAGCGGCAGTAATTGCCCGACAAGTGCACGCGTATCTGCGCGCGCGTGGCGTCGGGCCTGTTCCTCACTAAGTCGAGCGCAGCCATCAGCATCCCCGGCGTGCAAAAGCCGCATTGCAGCGCGTTGCGCTCGTGGAAGGCGCTTTGCAGCGCGGCGAGCTCGCCCGAGTCCGACAGACCCTCGATGGTGTCGACTGTGCGGCCGTGCGCCTGCACCGCCAGCATCAGGCAGCCGCGCACGATCTCGCCGTCGACCCGCAGCGTGCAGGCACCGCACACGCCGTGCTCGCAAGCGGTGTGCGATCCGGTGAGACCCATCTCCTCGCGCAGAAAGTCCACCAGGTGCTGGCGCGCCGGAACGCGCCGCGTGACCTGCGTGCCGTTGAGAACGAAGGTGGTTTCGATTTCGGTCGCCGGAGCCTGGCTCATCGCGCCCCCAAGGTCATTGCACGAGAGCCCCGAGCGCGCGGGCGGTGAGAACGCGCGCCAGGTGCAGCTTGGCCGCGGCCGAGTGATACAGGTCCGGCGACGGATCGAGGTCCTCGCCGAGCGCGGATTGCGCCGCCGCCACTGCCTGCGGACCGTAGCTCTGTCCCTCTATTACTGCCGCCGTCCGCGGCGCGCGGACCGGGGTCGCGCCGACACCCAGATAGGCGAGCCGCAGGTCCGAAATCTTGCCACCCTCGACGCGGCCGTGGGCCGCCAGGCCGACGATCGCGTAGTCGCCGTGCCGGCGCGCGAGCTCGACGAACGCCGAGCGGTAGCCGCGTTCAAGCGACGGAAACTCGACCGCGAGCAGCAGTTCGTCGGGCGCGAGCGCGGTGGTGTACAGGGCGCGGAAGAAATCGCGCGCCGGCACGCGCCGCTCGCCGCCCGTGCCGGCAATGACGAGCACGGCGTCGAGCGCAAGCACGCAGGCCGGGTACTCCGCCGCGGGATCGGCCAGCGCGATCGAGCCGCCCAGCGTCCCCGCGTTGCGTATCGCCACGTGCGCCACGTGCGGCACCGCCTGCGCCAGCAACGGCACGTGTCGCGCGATTTCCGCCGAGCGCTCGATTTCGCAGTGCCGCGTGAGGGCGCCGACGCGCAGGACGCCGTTCTGCACGAGGATTCCCGAGAGCTCCGTGAGTCCGGTGATGTCCACCAGCAGCCGCGGCGAGGACAGCCGCATGTTGAGGGAGGCGAGCAGGCTCTGCCCGCCCGCGAGGACACGCGCGGCGTCCCCGTGGCGCGCGAGCAGCTCGAGCGCTTCGGCGACCGAATCCGGGCGCGCGTAGGCAAACGACGGCGCTTTCATGCGGGGCCCTCCTCCCCTCCGTGTCAGCCGATTATAACGACGCGCCGGATCACCTCGTACGAAAAGCCGCGGCCTTGCAGGAAGCGTGCGCGCCTGGCGCGCTCCTCGAGGGTCGTGGCGGGGAGGGGATACTTGCGCCGCAGGATCCCGCGCGCACGCTCGATTTCATCGCCACCCGCGCCGACGCTGACGCCCGCGGCCGTTTCATCGGCGATGCCCTTCGCGCGCAGGTCGTGCGCGATCCGCGCCGCGCCATACTTGCGCGCGAGTTGGCGCGCCCGCGCTTCGGCGTAGCGCTCGTCTGAGAGCTGCTTCCTCTGCACCAGCTCGTCGAGCAGGCGCTCCAGCGCCTCGGGCGACTCCGAGCGCGGCGCGAGCTTGCGCGCGAGCTCGGTGCGGGAGTGCTCGCGCCGCGCGAGCAGGCGCAGCGCCCGCGCCTTCAGCTCGGCGGGAGAATCTGGCCCCTCAGCCTCGCTTGCGCGCCGGCGCAGGAGCGGGCTCCTCTTCGGCTTCTTCGTTCGCGGCGGGCACCACCGGCAGCGGCAGCGCCACGCCTGCGGCCTCGCGCACCTTCATCTCGATCTCGCGCGCGAGCTCCGGGTTCTCCTTCAGGAACTCGCGCGCGTTGTCCCTGCCCTGCCCGAGCCTGTCGCCCTTGTAGGTGTACCAGGCTCCCGTCTTCTCGACGATATCGTGGTGCACCCCGAGTTCGAGGATCTCGCCCTCGCGCGAGATGCCCGTGCCGTACATGATGTCGAATTCCGCCTGGCGAAACGGCGGCGCGACCTTGTTCTTCACCACCTTCACGCGCGTCTCCGACCCCGCCACCTCGTCGCCCTTCTTGATCGAGCCGATGCGGCGGATGTCCATCCGCACCGACGCATAGAACTTGAGCGCGTTGCCGCCGGTCGTGGTCTCGGGGTTGCCGAACATGACGCCGATCTTCATCCTGATCTGGTTGATGAAGATCACCAGCGTGTTGGTGCGCTTGATATTGGCGGTGAGCTTGCGCAGCGCCTGGCTCATCAGGCGCGCCTGCAGGCCCATCTGCGGCTCGCCCATCTCGCCCTCGATCTCGGCCTTGGGCGTAAGCGCCGCGACCGAATCGACCACGATCACGTCCACCGCGCCCGAACGCACCAGCATGTCGGCGATCTCGAGCGCCTGCTCGCCGGTGTCGGGCTGCGAAATCAGCAGCTCGTCGATGTTGACCCCGAGCTTGGCGGCGTACTGGGGATCGAGCGCGTTCTCGGCGTCGATGAAGGCTGCCGTGCCGCCCATCTTCTGCGCCTCGGCCACGACCTGCAGCGTGAGCGTGGTCTTGCCCGAGGATTCCGGACCGTAGATCTCGACCACTCTGCCGCGCGGCAGGCCGCCGACCCCGAGCGCGAGATCCAGCCCGAGCGAGCCGGTGGAGACCACCTGCACGTCCTTGATCGCCTCGGAGTCCATGCGCATCACCGAGCCCTTGCCGAACTGCTTCTCAATCTGGGACAGGGCCGCCGCCAGCGCCTTCGATCTGTTCTCGTCCATCGTGTACCTCTTGTTGTCTGCGTCGGCATCTACGGCGGGCGCGCACCCCTCGTTGGGGCGATCCCCGGGCCAACACCGAGTACTGTATAAACGTCCATGCATTGTAATGGTTGACGCGGGCGTGTCAACGGCGGCGGTGTAACATCGGGCATTCCTCAATCGGCACAAATAGTTGGGAGACGGACGATGGCGAAACTGGCATTTCTCGGATTGGGCGTGATGGGCTACCCGATGGCGGGCCACCTGCTGAAGAAGGGCGGCCACGACGTAACGGTCTACAACCGCACCGCCGCCAAGTCGGCGCAGTGGGCCAAGGAGTACGGCGGCAAGAGCGCCCCCACCCCACGCGAGGCGGTCAAGGACTGCGAACTGGTCATGATATGCGTCGGCAACGACGACGACATCCGCTCGGTGGTCTTTGGCGACGACGGCGCCCTGGCCGGAATGAAGAGAGGCTCGATCCTGGTCGACCACACCACCGCTTCGGCCATCATCGCGCGCGAGCTTGACGCCAAATGCAAGGAAAAGGGTATCGGTTTCGTCGACGCACCGGTCTCGGGCGGTCAGGCCGGCGCGCAGAATGGCCAGCTCGGCATCATGTGCGGCGGCGACGATGCAACCTTCGCCAAGGCCAAGCCGGTGCTCGACCTCTACGCCAAGATGTGCGCCCTGATCGGCCCCGCCGGCAGCGGACAACTCACCAAGATGGTCAACCAGATCGCCATCGCTGGCCTGCTGCAGGGGTTGTCGGAAGGGCTCAATTTCGCCAAGCGCGCCGGGCTCGACGTCGAGAAGGTGATCGGCGTGATCTCCAAGGGCGCGGCGCAGTCCTGGCAGATGGAGAACCGCTGGAAGGCGATGAACGAGGTCAAGTTCGACGGCTTCGGCTTCGCCGTCGACTGGATGCGCAAGGACCTCGGCATCTGCCTCGAAGAGGCGAGCAAAAACGGCGCGCGGCTGCCGGCGACCGCGCTCATCGACCAGTTCTACGCCCAGGTCCAGGCGCGCGGCGGCAAGCGCTGGGATACCTGCTCGCTGATGCATCTGCTAGCGAAAGACTAGCCCTCTTTCTCGCGCCGCAGCCGCCAGGTCGCGAGCGGACCGAGCGCGGCGCCGATTCCCAGAGTGGCCCAGGCGATGCCCCAGGCGTGCGGATCGGCGGCCTCCCTGGCGCCGCCGGCGAGATCGAGTGCCCAGCCGAACACCACCGGGCTGACCACGCCGGCGCCGAAGCCAATCGCCGAGCGAACCGAGAACGCGACGCCGACCTGGTGCGGCGGCACGCTCTCGGCCAGCAGAGTCGAGTGGGTGGACGAATCGGCGATGGCGGAGAAGTTGTAGACACAGGCGAGCAGCACCAGCAGCGCCGCCGGCGCGTTGACCAGCCAGCCGATCGAAAACGAAAGCGCCAGGCTCACGCACGACCACAGCAGGATCGTCTCGGTGCGCCCCCAGCGGTCGGCCATCGTGCCGCCGAGGATGCTGCCGCCAATGTTGGCGACGTAGGTCACGGCGGCCAACGCGAGTGCCGCGGTGGCCGCGGCCTGGGCGCCCTCTCCGCCCGCGGTGAGCGACGCGGTGAGAAAAGCCGGCAACCAGGCCCACAGCCCGAGCAGCTCCCAGTTGTGGCAGGTGTAGCCCAGGATCGAGAGCATGCCGCGCCGGTTGGCGAACACAGCCGGCAGCGCGGCGAGCGCTCCCTCGCCCGCCGGGCGCGGGTGGACCACGTTCGGCGTCGAGCGCATGGCGAAAAGCGCCATGAACCAGGCGAGCAGCGGCAACACCGCCACCGCGCCGATCGCCGCGCGCCAGCCGGCGTAGCCCAGCACCAGGCCTGCGAGGCCCAGGCACAGTGCGTAACCCGCGCTCGAGGCGCCGATGACGAAGCCCATCGCGCGCCCGCGCCGGCTGCGCTCGACGTGCTCGTTGACCAGGCCGAGCACCGGAGTGTAAGTCCCGCCCTGGCACAGGCCGGTGAGAAGATGCAGCCAGTAGGCTGACCAGAATCCGTGCGCGAAGGCGACGAACAGGATCGGCGCCACCCACGCCGCGACGCCGGTCACGAGATAGGCGCGCCGCGCGCCGTAATGGTCGGCGATGAAGCCAACCACGAACAGCGAGACCAGATAGCCGAGGTGGAACGCCGACTGGATCAGGCCCGCCTCGCGCCCTGACAGGCCCCAGGCCTGCTGGGTGAGGGGAAGGACCGCGGAATAGGCGACGAACCAGCTCGCCGCGAGCATGCGGCTCGCGCACAGCAGGGCGAGCCAGCCGCCGCGCCCCGGCGCGAAGCTCACCTGCTCAGGCGCCCAGCGCCAGCCTTACGGGGATGCGCCTTGCGCCAAAGGGTTTGCCGAACTTTCCGTACCGGCCGGCGAGCTTGTGGTCGCAAAACGCGCATGCGCCTTCATCCGTCAGGTGGTAGGCGCGGATCTCGTACCAGTCGCGCACGATCACCGCTTCGCCGCATGCCGGGCAGTGCGTGGTGCCACCCGCCTCGTCGTGGACGTTTCCAGTGTACACGTAGCGCAATCCGGCGCGCAGCGCGGTTTCGCGCGCGCGCTTGAGCGTCGCGGCAGGCGTCGCCTGCACGTCGCGCATCTTCCAGTCGGGGTGGAAGGCGGTGAAATGAAGCGGCACGTCGCGGCCGAGATTCTCGGCGATCCACTTGCACTCGGCCTCGATCTCCTCGTCGGAATCGTTCTTGCCCGGAATCAGCAGCGTGGTGATCTCGGTCCAGACGTCGGTCTCCCTGGCGAGGTAGACGAGCGTATCGAGCACCGGCTGCAGGTGCGCGCCGGTGAGCTTGAAGTAGAAATCTTCCGTGAAAGCCTTCAGGTCGACGTTCGCTGCGTCCATCCTGGCGTAGAACTCGCGCCGCGGCTCGGGATGGATGTAGCCCGCGGTGACCGCCACGGTCTTCACCCCTTTCGCGTGGCAGGCGTCGGCCACGTCGAGCGCGTACTCGGCGAAGATCACCGGGTCGTTATAGGTGAACGCGACGCTCCTGCATCCGAGGCGCAGCGCCGAATCGGCGATCATCTGCGGCGTGGCCTGGTCCATCAGGGTGTCCATCTCGCGCGACTTCGAAATGTCCCAGTTCTGGCAGAACTTGCACGCCAGGTTGCAGCCCGCGGTGCCGAACGACAGCACGCTCGAGCCAGGGTAGAACTGGTTAAGCGGCTTCTTCTCGATCGGATCAACGCAGAAGCCCGAAGAGCGGCCGTAGGTGGTAAGCACCATCCTGCCGCCCTCCATCTTCCTCACGAAGCAGGCGCCGCGTTGCCCTTCGTGCAGCTTGCAGTCGCGCGGGCACAGGTCGCACTGGATGCGGCCGTCGTCGAGCGCGTGCCACCAGCGCCCCAGGTGGCTGGATTCGGGGATCATGCTAGTCGGCGAAGTCGGCTTCGCGCCATTTCAGGACCTGGTAGCGCCAGATGCTGCACTGAACGAGCGGCGTGTCCGCCGGCAATCCCGCCTTGCGCTTGAGTTCCTGCATGAAGCGGCGTCTGTCGGGCAGGCTCTCCCAGACCTGCGGCAGAAAGGTGCCGCGCTGGCCACGGTGCTCGAGGATTACGCCGTCGACGCCCGGACGCAGGCGCCCGAGCAGGTCGATCTCGTCGCCGAATTCGGCCTTCTCCGGGGCCGAAAGCAGCGACACCTCGGCCACGACGCGCGGCCATTCCTGCAGCGTGAGTCGCGCGAAGCGCGGATCGCGGAAAGCCGCGTTCTCCGCATTCACCGCGACGTCCACGCCAAGCGGTCGGTGGGCCTGAAGGCTGCCGATGCAGCCGCGCAGCGCGCCGTCGATGGTCAGCGTGACGAAGCTGGCGCCTGGCTGCGCCAACCAGCCGGGATGGTCGAGCCGCGGCGCAGCTGCCTGCCCCAACTGGTTGCCGATCGCGCCACGCGCGATGCCGAGCAAGCTGCGTCCCTGCTCGTCCCGGGAAATCGCTTCGCCGGGCTCATAGAGCGCGAACGACGAATAGCCGACGACGTGCCCGCGGTCGCCCGCGGTGTCGCCCGAATTGCACGCCGCGAGCTGCCTGATCGAAAGGCCTTTGACGCGCGCGGCCTTCAGCAGGCCATTCAGCGGCGTCGCGCCGCACGCCTGCTCGTGGTTCACGTCGCTCGCGAGCGAAGCGATGCGCGCGAGCGTCGCGCCGTCGATGCGCCTGGCCTCCTGGTAGCTGTGATAATGCGACAGGTCGGTGCTCAACACGAACACCGTTTCCCCGCCGCCCCAGAGCCGCTCGATCACCTCGGCCACCTCGTCGACACTGGCGTCGCCCACCGCGAGCGGAAGCAGCGAAAACTCGCCCAGCACTTTCTGCAGGAAGGGCAACTGCACCTCGAGCGAATGCTCGAGCGCGTGCGCGGCAGGACTGGTCACCACCTGCGGCAGCCCGGCGAGCGAGCGCACCGCGCCGGCGTCCACCGCCACGCGGCCGAGCGGGGTCTCGAACCAGTCGGCGCCGGGAAGCGCGAGGCCGCGCACCGGGACCCGGTGCACCGGCCCGAGCAGCACGACCCGCTTCACCCTGTCGCGCGCGGCGGCGAGGGCCTCGTAGGCGCGCGCGGCGACCGCGCCGGAATAGACATATCCGGCGTGCGGAACGATCACCGCTTTGAGGGCATTCCCGGCCTCGGCGGTCTCAACGGGCCCACCGAGCAGCTCACCCAGTTGCGCGGCGAGCGCGCGGGGATCGCCCGGATAGAAGGTGCCGGCGACGGCGGCGGGTCGGACGGTAGGCATGTGCCTTAAATGAGGGCCGTACCACCGAATTTCTAGACCCCGGCGCCGCCTTCGTCAAGCCGCTCGATGACCCCCTGCAGCGCGCGCATCACAGACTGGCGCCGCACCTTTTCGCGGTCGCCGGTAAAGTGGCGTGTTTCACTGACTACCGCGCCACTGCGGTCGGCCCAGGCGAAACACACCATTCCGACCGGCTTGGCCGGAGTGCCCCCACTCGGCCCGGCCACCCCCGTCACCGCGAGCGCGAGGGTGCCGTGGCTCGCGGCGAGCGCTCCGAGCGCCATCTCGCGCGCCGTCTCCTCGCTCACCGCGCCGTGGCGCGCGATCGTTTCGCCGCGCACGCCAATCAGCTCCTGCTTGGCTTCGTTGGAATAGGTGATGAAGCCGCGCTCGAACCATTCCGAGCTGCCCGCGATCGATGTCACGACCTGCGCGACCCAGCCGCCGGTGCACGACTCGGCGCTCACCAGACGCTCGCCGCGTTCCTTGAGGCGGCTGCCGGCGAGATTTCCCAGCGTGTAGAGCGGATCCGACGGCATCAGAACGCCAGCCTGCGCGCGATCGCGAGCACCAGCAAGGTGTAGCCAGCCGCGAGAACGTCGTCGAACATGACGCCGAAGCCGCCCTTGAAGCGCCGCTCGAAGTAGCGGATCGGCGGCGGCTTGGTCACGTCGAATACGCGAAAGACAAAGAACGCGGCGATTTGCCAGCCGAACTGCTGCGGGATGAGCGCCAGCACGGCAAGCATCGCCACCACCTCGTCCCACACCATCCCACCGTGATCCGCGATCCCGAGGTGCCTGCCGGTGATCGAGCACGCCCACACCCCAGCTGCGAAGAGGAATACGACCATGCTCCAGAATGCCAGCAGCGGATAACCGTCGCCGAGCAGCCACCAGAGCGGGAACGCCAGCAGCGTGCCGAAGGTCCCCGGCGCAACGCGCGCGAGACCGACGCCGAAGCCGAAGGCGAGGAAGTGGGCGGGATGCGCGAACACAAAGCCCGGCCGGGGTCGGAAGATCATCATGCGCGAAAGTGATCGAACCCCTGGGCGGGCGCCATGACGCGGCCGGCGGCATCGAGCAGCTCAAGCAACGGCGCACCGGCATGGATCGATCCCACACGCGTAAGCGCGAGGCCGAGCTCGCCGGAGAGCGCCTCCAGCTCGGCGCGCCGCGCCGGAGAGGCGGTGAACAGCAGCTCGTAGTCGTCGCCGCCGGAGAGGACGCAATCCGCCTCGAGGCGGGCGTCGGCGAGGCCGGCGAACGCCGGGGCGCGTGGCAGGCTCGGGTAGCACACCTGCGCCCCGACCGCGGAGCGCTCCAGCACGTGCTGCAGATCCCCGGCGAAGCCGTCGGACACGTCGATCGCGCTGCTGGCGAGGTCGCGCAGCCGCTGCCCCAGTACTACGCGCGGCTCGGGCGCGTTCAGGCGTCTCGCCGCTTCCGCCGCGTCCTGCGCCGCAAGCGTTGCGCGACCCCGAAGCTGGGCAAGCGCGAGAGCCGCGCCGCCCAGCTCGCCCGAAATCCAGACATCGTCCGCCGGACGCGCCCCAGAGCGCAGCAGCGCCCGTCCTTCGGGGACCTCGCCCAGCACGGTGACGGCGATCACGCACGGCCCGCGGGTGGTGTCGCCGCCGATCAGATCGACCTCGTAGCGCTCGGCAAGCGCATACAGGCCCTCGCTGAACGCCGCAAACCACGCCTCGTCGGCTTGCGGCAGTGCGAGCGCGAGCGTCGCCCAGCGCGGCCGCGCGCCCATTGCGGCCATGTCCGAAAGGTTCACCGCCAGCGCCTTGTGGCCGAGCGAGCGCGGCTCGGCCCCGGCGGAAAAGTGGTATCCCTCCAGAAGCATGTCGGTCGAGACCGCCAGCGCCATGCCGGGCCCAGGCTTCACCAGCGCCGCGTCGTCGCCGACGCCTAGCAGCGCGCTGCGCGCGGGACGGTCGAAGTAGCGCCGAATTAGCTCGAACTCGGAAAGCATCGTCCTGCCAGTGTATCGCGCCCCGCGCGCCGGACGACGACGCGGAGTCTATGCGCTCAGGCGGTCTGCCGCGCCCGCGCCACCTCGACCGGGCGCAGCTCCGCGGCGAGCTTCTCCAGCACGCCGTTGACAAAGCGGTGTCCCTCGGCGCCGCCGAAGCTCTTGCCGAGCTCGATCGCCTCGTTCACCACCACCTTGAACGGCGTCTCCGGATGCGCCGCCAGCTCGAGGGCGCCGATGTAGAGCACGGCGCGCTCCACCGGCGAAAGTTGCCCGAACGAGCGTCCGGCGACGCACGGCAGCAGTAGCGCTTCGAGCTCCGCCGCGCGGCTGAGCACCCCCGAGATCAGCGCCTCGGCGAGCGCCTGGTCGCAGCGGTCATAACCTTCCAGCGCCTTCGCCTGCTCGAGGATCTCGCGTGCGCCGCCGCCGGCGAGCTGCCACGTGTAAAGCGCCTGCAAAGCGATCTCGCGCGCACGGCGACGGTAGGTCTTCATCGCCAGCCGTCCGTGAGCGCGCTGCGCAGCCGCGCCATCTCGACCGCGACGCGCACCGCCTCGGCCCCCTTGTCGGCGCGCGCGAGCGCCTGCTCTTCATCGTCGGTCGTCAGAATGCCGTTCGCTACCGGAATACCGAACTCCAGCGCAACATCCATCACGCCGCGCGCGGATTCGTTGGAAACCACCTCGAAGTGATAAGTGTCGCCGCGTATCACCGCACCGATCGCAATCAGCGCGTCGAAGCGGCCCGATTGCGCCATCCATTGAAGCGCGAGCGGGATCTCGAGCGCCCCCGCGACGCTCGTGCGCGTGACGTCCTCGGCACGCACGCCCAACGCCATGAGCTCGTCGTTGGCCCGCGCCATCTGCTTGGCAACGATCTCCTCGTTGAAGCGGCTGGAAACGATGCCGATGCGCAACCCCTCGCCGCTGAGCGGTTCGGCCATCGCTCAGCCCCTGTGCCGCGGCAGATCGGCATAGCCCGTGACCTCGAGCCCGAAGCCCGCCATACTCGGCATCTTGCGCGGTGCGGCCATCAGTCGCATCTTGCCGACGCCGAGATCGCGCAGGATCTGCGCCCCGATGCCGTAGGTGCGAAGGTCGGTGCTGCGCACGTCGCGGCGCTGAACTCTTTCCTCTGGCCGCGCCTCGCCAAGGCGTTCCTCGAGGGCGTCGTCGGACTGCGCGCAATTGAGCAGCACCATGATGCCGGCGCCGTTGCCAGCGATCGCCGCCAGCGCCTCGGGAATGCTCCACGAATGGGTGCCCGGACCCGCGTCGAGCAGATCGACGACCGACAGCGGCTCATGCACGCGCACCAGCGTTTCGGCGTCGGCGCGGATCTCGCCGCGCAGCAGCGCCAGATGGGTGCCACCGGTCGGCACGTCGCGATAAGCCACCATGCGAAAGCGTCCGCACGCGGTGTCGATCTCGCGCTCGACGGAACGCCGCACCAGGGACTCGTTCGCGCCCCGGTACTCGATCAGGTCCGCGATGGTGCCGATCTTCAGCTTGTGCGCCCCGGCGAACTCGATCAGCTGCGGCAGCCGGGCCATCGTGCCGTCGTCGTGCATCACCTCGCAGATCACGGCGGCCGGCGTGAGGCTGGCGAGCTGCGCCAGGTCGCATCCCGCCTCGGTGTGTCCGGCCCGGACCAATACGCCGCCAGGCTGCGCGACAACCGGGAAAATATGGCCGGGCTGCACGATGTCCGAGGGCCTGGCGTCCCTCGCTACCGCCGCTTGAACCGTCCGCGCCCGGTCGTGCGCCGAGATTCCGGTCGTCACGCCCTCCGCCGCCTCAATCGAAACGGTGAAGTTGGTTCCCATCGGCGAGCGGTTGTCGTGCACCATCGGCGGCAGGTCCAGCTGGCGGCGCCGCCCTTCGGTGAGCGTCAGGCACACCAGGCCTCGCGCATGCTTGGCCATGAAATTGATCGCTTCGGGCGTGACGTGCTCGGCCGCGATGACGAGGTCGCCCTCGTTCTCCCGGTCTTCCTCGTCGACCAGAATGACCATGTGTCCGGCCCTGAGCTCGGCGACGATCTCGGCAGTGGGACTGATGGTGGTGATCTCCCGGCGCATGTACGGATTATAGTGCCCGCCCGCAACAAAAAACGGGGCGCGGTTACGCCCCGTTTGGCCGGATACCCAGCGGCGCGGCTACTCTTCCGCGGCCGTGGCCGTCGCGCCGCGGGCGCTGATCTTCTCGCGGATCCGCGCCGATTTTCCGGAGCGGCTGCGCAGGAAGTAGAGCTTGGCTCGGCGCACATCGCCTTTGCGCTTCACCTCGATCGAAGCGATCAGCGGCGAATGGCTTTGAAACGTCCGCTCGACGCCCTCGCCAGACGAAATCTTGCGCACGATGAAGGAGGAATTCAGGCCGCGATTGCGCTTCCCGATCACCACGCCTTCGAACGCCTGCACGCGCTTGCGCTCGCCCTCGACGACGTTGACGTTGACCACCACGGTGTCGCCGGGAGAGAAATCCGGGATCTTCTTGCCGAGGCGTTTGATCTCTTCCTGCTCGATTTGCTGGATAAGGTTCATGGCTATGCTCCGTTTCTCTGCTCCTGCCGGAATTCGTCCAGCAGCTCGCGTTCCTCTTCGTTCAGTTCCCGCGCCGCGAGCAGGTCCGGCCTTCTGAGCCAGGTCCGCCCCAGCGCCTGCTTTAATCTCCAGCGCCGGATCTGTTCATGATGCCCCGACAGCAGCACCTCCGGCACGCGCTCGCCGGCGTAAACCTCCGGCCGCGTGTACTGCGGGCAATCGAGCAGTCCCTCCGCAAAGGACTCCTCCACCGCCGAATCTTCGTCGCCGAGCGCCCCCGGCAGCTGCCTTACCACCGCGTCAATCACCGCCATCGCCGCCAGCTCGCCGCCCGAAAGCACGAAGTCGCCGAGCGACAGCTCCTCGTCGACTCGCCGCGCAAGCAGCCTCTCGTCGACGCCCTCATAGCGACCGCACAGCAACGTCAGCGCTCGCTCCTGCGACAATTCGATCACCCTGCGGTGGTCGAGCCGCTTGCCCTGCGGCGAAAGGAAGACGACCCTGCCTTTCGCCTCGCCCTGCGACGCGGCCACCGCGTCGAGCGCTTTGTCCAACGGCTCGGCCAGCATCACCATGCCCGGCCCGCCGCCGTACGGTCTGTCATCGACCGTCCGGTAATTGTCCGTGGTGAATTCGCGCGGGTTCCACGTTTCAAGCCGCCACAATCCGTTATCCAGCGCGCGCCGCGTGATCCCCGACTGCGTCACCGCCGCCAGCGCCTCTGGAAACAGCGTCACCACGTCGAAGCGGATCACCACTCCGCTCCCCACTCCACCTCAATACGCCTGCCCTCGAGGTCGACTTTCCGCACTACGGCCGGCACGAAGGGCACCAGCCGCGTGCTCCTGTCTCCCGCCAGCTCCATCACGTCGTGCGCGCCGTTCGAAAACAGACCCTGCACGATCCCAAGCACCGATCCCTGGGCGTTTACCACCTCGAGGCCCACTAGGTCGGCCCAGTAAAACTGCCCAGCGTCCGGCTGTGCCAGCGCGGCCCGCGGCAGCGCGACTTTGCTGCCCTTAAGCGCCAGCGCCTGCTCGCGGGTCTCGACGCCCTCGAGCTTGGCGAGCACTTTGCCGGAATGCGCCCGGCTCGCCTCGACCCTGTACGTCGCGTCCCCGATCCGCCATGCCGCGTGCGCTTCGAGGGCGCCGGGATCGGCGCTGTAAGGCACCACCCGGACCCAGCCGCGTACGCCGTAGTTTCCGGCAACGCGGCCCATTTCAATCAGTTGGTCAGGCGGCTTTCTTGCCAAACTGCTTTACGAGCCGCACAACCGTCGGCGAAAGCTGCGCGCCCTTGCCCTGCCAATGCTTTACGCGCTCCACATTGACTCGCAGTGCCTCGCGGCCCTCGGGCGCCTTCGGATCGTAGAACCCGACCCGCTCGATGAAGCGCCCATCGCGCGCACGGCGCGAATCGGCCACCACCATGTGGTAGAAGGGCCGTTTATTGGCGCCACCGCGCGCCAGTCGAATCACCACCATTGGGTATCCCCGTCGAACTGCGAAAAGGCGCGGATTATACGGTAAAAATCAGGGTTTTGTGAAGCCCGGCGCGCGGCGCTCAGCGCAGGCCCGGGAGGACGCCTTTCATGCCGCGCATCATGCGCGCGAGGTTGCCACCTTTCATCATCTTCATCATCTTCTGCATCTGCTCGAATTGATTCAGCAAACGGTTGACCTCCTGGACCGACGCCCCTGCACCCGCCGCGATGCGCCGCTTGCGCGACGCCTTGAGCAGCTCGGGCTTGGCGCGCTCCTGCGGCGTCATCGAATTGATGATCCCCTCGATGCGCCGCATCTGGCGCTCGTCTTGCAGCTGCGCGGGATTGACCTGGCCGGCAAGCTGGGCCGGCAGTTTATCCATCAAGGCGGACAAGCCCCCCATCTTGTTCATTTGCTGGATCTGCGCCTTGAAATCTTCCAGGTCGAAGCCCTTGCCTTTCTTGATCTTGTCCGCGACGCGCTTGGCTTCGTCGAGATCGACGCCCTTGCGAGCCTCCTCGACCAGGGAAACGATATCCCCCATGCCGAGGATCCGCGAGGCCATGCGCTCGGGGTGAAAGGGCTCGAGCCCCGACAGTTTCTCGCCTACGCCGACGAATTTGACCGGCTTTCCGGTCACCTGCCGCACCGAGAGCGCCGCGCCACCACGCGCGTCGCCGTCCAGTTTGGTCAGCACCACGCCGGTCAACGGCAGCGCATCGTTGAAGGCCTTGGCGACGTTCACCGCATCCTGCCCCTGCATCGCGTCGACGACGAACAGCGTTTCGACGGGGGCAAGCAGCGCGTGCAGCGCGACGATCTCCTTCATCATCGCGTCGTCGATTGCCAGACGCCCCGCCGTATCGACGATCAGCACGTCGTGGTAGTGCGTCTTCGCGTGCTCCAGCGCCCGGCGCGCGATGTCCGCGGGCGGCTGGTCGGGCGAGGTCGGCAGGAAATCCACCCCGGCCTGCGCCGCAACCGCCTGGAGCTGGTCAATCGCCGCCGGGCGATAAATATCGCAGGAAACGACCAGCACCTTCTTCTTTTCTTCCTTCAGCAGGCGGGCGAGTTTGCCCGTGGTCGTGGTCTTGCCCGAGCCCTGCAGGCCGGCCATCAAGATGACCGCGGGCGGCTGCGCGGCGAGGTCGAGGCCGACGTTGGCGTCGCCCATCAGGTGGGCAAGCTCGCGATGCACGACCCCCACCAGAGCCTGGCCCGGAGTCAGGCTACCGATCACATTTTCGCCGAGTGCCTTCTCGCGAACCGCCGCGATGAAGTCTTTGACCACCGGAACCGCACAGTCCGCCTCGAGAAGCGCGACGCGCACCTCGCGCAGCGCGTCCTGGATATTAGATTCGGTGAGTCGGGCCTCGCCGCGGAGCGTCTTGACGATGCGCCCGAGGCGGGCTGTCAGGTTGTCGAGCATTCGATGGCTACGCCGGGTCGGCAAGCGCCGCGACAACGCGGCGCGCGGTGATAAACTGAAATGATGTCGCACATTCTACTGCACGGGCTGACCTGCGCCGTGTACGCCGGGCTGGCCCTGCACTTCTGGAGCACGCGCTGGCTGGTGAGGCCGGTAGCCCCCGTGCAGGCGGCGCAAGCGCCGACTGGAGGATTGAAGGGGTGGGAACGGGCAGTTATCCTCCTGCCGCTCGCGCTTCACGGCTGGCTGCTTTACGCCGACGTGGTGGCGCCCGCTCAGCCTCGTTTCGGTTTCGCGCATGCGCTGTCGGCAATGCTCTGGCTGGCGGTCTTCTTCTACTGGATCGAGAGCTTCTTCTACAACCTCGAGGGCATGCAGGCCCCGGTGCTCGCGCTCGCCGCAGTAACCGCCCCGCTGCCCGCCCTGTTCCCCGGCTACGCCACGACGCACGCGGCCTCACTCGAATTCAAGCTGCACCTCGTGCTCGCCATGCTGGCCTACAGTCTGTTCACCATCGCCATCCTGCACGCGCTGCTGATGGCGGTGGTGGAGCGCCGCCTGCACGGAACGCGCAAGGGGGCGATGGCCATCGGCGAGCCGCTGGGGCCGCTGCGCGGCCCGTTCGCCTCGCTGCCACCGCTGCTGACGCTCGAGCGGCTGCTTTTCCGCCTCATCGGGGCGGCGTTCGTGCTGCTCACCCTGACGCTCGCGACCGGGATCATCTTTTCCGAATCCCTGTTCGGCCGGCCGCTGCGGTTCGACCACAAGTCGGTGTTCGCGGTGGTGTCTTGGCTAACATTCGCCGCGCTTCTGGTGGGACGCCACTTCTACGGCTGGCGCGGTCGTACGGCGCTGCGCTGGACCCTAGCCGGATTCGTGCTGCTGCTGCTCGCCTACATCGGCAGCCGCTTCGTGCTCGAAGTCGTGCTGGGCCGCGCCGCGACCTAGCGACCGCATGGACGACATCCCTTTATCGGCGGAACTCGCGGTCTTGGTCGTGCTGCTGGTGCTATCGGCGTTCTTCTCGATCGCCGAGACGACCATGATGGCGCTGAATCGGTACCGCCTGAAGCACCTCGTGGCTCAAGGACACGGTGGCGCGCGCCGCGCCGCAGCGCTGCTCAAGCGCACCGACCGCCTGTTGGGCGGGATTCTGATCGGCAACACCCTGGCGATTACGGCCGCCACCACGGTCGCGAGCGTGGTCGCGGTGCGCCTGCTTGGGGAGGACAAGCTCTCCTACGCCGTTAGCACCTTCGTCATCTCGTTCCTGATCATCGTATTTTCCGAGATTACACCCAAGGTGGTCGGCGCGACGTACCCCGAGCGCATCGGGCTGCCGCTCGCCTACGTCATCGGGCCGGTCCAGCGGCTGCTCGATCCGCTGGTGTGGTTCGTCAATCTTTTCGTACGGCCGCTGTTGCTACTGTTCGGCGTGCGGCCCGAGGAAAACCCCGACGTTCAGAAGCTCTCGCCCGAGGAGATCCGCACGCTGGTGCTCGAGTCCTCGAGCTTCATGCCCAAGAAGCACGTGAGCATCCTCTTGAACCTGTTCGATCTTGGCAACATCACGGTGCAGGACATCATGGTGCCGCGCGCGCGCATCGAGTCGTTGAAGCTCGACGACGACGTGGAAGCGATCAAGCGGCAGATGGCGACCGCCTACCACCGGCGACTGCCGGTGTTCCGCTCCAGCCAGGGCGAGGTGGCCGGCGTGCTGCACCTGCGCAAGGTGCTGGGACCGCTCGACGCGGGCGCGCTGGACAAGGCGGCGCTGGAGGAGCTTGTCGCCGAGCCCTATTTTGTCCCGGCGGCGACTCCCGTGTTCACCCAAATGCAGTACTTCCAGGAAAACCGCGAGAACTTCGCGCTGGTCGTCGACGAATACGGGGAGCTGATGGGGCTGGTCACGCTCGGCGACATCATCGAGGAAATTATCGGAAAGTTCACGACCACCGTGCCATCCACAGTGCCGGCGCTGCATTGGGACGCCGACGGCAGCGCCGCGGCCGACGGGGCAATGCCCGTGCGCGAGGTCAACCGCGCGCTGGGCCTGAGCTTGCCGACTGGCGGGCCGAAAACGCTCAACGGCCTGATTCTCGAGCACCTGCAGGACATCCCCGAGGCCGATGTTTCGATCAAGATTTCCGGGGTACCGATGGAAATCGTCCACTCGCAGGGACGCGCCGTGAAAGCGGTTCGCATCTTCCGCCCGACCGCAGCGGCGAGTACCCCCGAAGAGACTGCCTGAGGCGACCTTCCCGGGCTTTCCGGAAGGTGCGTTATAGGCTCCAAAAACCTCAATATGTCAGCGCCTTAGGCCGGAAACCTGAGGCTTTACAAAAGCGTTGGACCGAGGCATTATCGATCGCTAACCGCGGAGCCCCTAGACATGGCCCGAGCGCAGGCCGAAACACCGTCGATACCGCCCGCCAGCGGGCTGGCCGGACTCGCGCGCGTGATGGTGCAGCACGGCCAGTTCGAGGAGTCAGAGGTCGAGGCGCATGGCGCCGTTCAACATCGCCTCGAGCGTGAACCTGATCACGGCGCAAACGGCCGCCCGCAGGCTATGCTCCCCCAAGAAGCCTGCCGACATTCCGTCCGAGGCGCTGCTCGATGCCGGATTTACTGAGGAAAACCTCGATGGCGGCTGGCAGACCAACGTGCCGGTGGGATGCACGCGCTTTGTGGCGGACCGGGCCAAAGGGGCCAGGTGCGAACTTATCGAGTGATGCCGGTTCCCGAGGATATGCGCCGCATCACAAATGAAGGGCGGCGACGCTATCGACATCGCGGAACAGGCGTGGGCCGAGGGCGTGCTCGACCTGTGGCAGTCGGAATTGCAGAAGGTGCGCCAGGGCACGACCTCGTTGCGGGAGGTCATGGCGTACGCCAACGAATCACGCCGCGCAGGCTGCGGCGAGGATATTAAGGGAGTTTGCTATGGCAACGGCAGCGGCGGCGAGAGGGCCCAAGGAATTCATCTTCAACTGGGAAGGCAAGGACAGGTACGGAAAGCTGGTGCGCGGCGAGATGCGCGCCACCGGGGCGACGGTGGTGAACGCCACCCTGCGCCGCCAGGGTGTCCTGGTGCAGAAAGTCAAGAAGCAGAGCATGGGGCGCGGGGGCAAGGTCACCGACAAGGACATCACGCTGTTCACCCGTCAGCTGGCGACCATGATGAAGGCCGGCGTTCCACTGTTGCAAGCGTTCGACATCGTCGGGAAGGGCGCATCTAATCCTGCGGTTGGCAAGTTGCTGCAGTCCGTGAAGACCGAGGTGGAGACCGGATCGTCGCTCGCCGCGGCATTCAGGAAGTATCCGCTTTACTTCGACGCGCTGTTTTGCAACCTGGTGCAGGCGGGCGAACAGGCCGGGATTCTGGAGAGCCTGCTGGACCGTCTCGCGACCTACAAGGAGAAGATTCTCGGGATCAAATCGAAGATCAAGTCGGCGCTGTTCTACCCGATCGCCATCATCGTGGTCGCGTTCATCATCACCTCGATCATCATGATCTTCGTCATCCCGGCGTTCAAGCAGGTGTTCACCAGCTTCGGCGCAGACCTCCCCGCCCCGACCCTGTTCGTGATGGCGGTGTCGGACGCATTCGTCAAGTACTGGTACATCATCTTCGGCATAGCCTTCGGAGGCGTGTACGCCTTCTTCGCCGCATGGAAGCGTTCGGTCGCGGTACAGATATTCATGGACCGTCTAATGCTGCGCATACCCATATTCGGCCCGCTGATCAGGAAATCGACCATCGCGCGCTGGACGCGCACGCTTGCAACCATGTTCGCCGCGGGTGTGCCGCTGGTGGAAGCACTGGACTCGGTCGGCGGCGCTTCGGGCAACCACGTCTATTTGATTGCGACGAAGCAGATCCAGGCCGAAGTATCCACCGGCACCTCGCTCACCGTGGCAATGCAGAACTCCAGCGTGTTCCCCGCGATGGTGATCCAGATGTGCATGATCGGTGAAGAGACCGGCGCGCTCGACTCAATGCTGGGCAAAGTGGCCGACTTCTACGAAGGCGAGGTCGACGACGCGGTCGAGGCGCTTTCCTCCCTCATGGAGCCGATGATCATGGTCGTGCTCGGCACGCTGATCGGCGGCATGGTGATATCGATGTACCTGCCGATCTTCAAGCTCGGCCAAGCAGTCTGACAAGAAGGGGCGAGCGAGCTTGATGGCCGCCATAAGCGGGCTCGCCCAGCCGCAAGTCTTTCCCTGGGTGGCGGCCGTTCTCGGCCTGTGCATCGGATCATTCCTCAATGTCGTGATCCATCGTCTGCCGAAGATGATGGAGCGCGAATGGCGCGCGCAATGCGCCGAGCTCGCCGCGCCAACCGAGGCGACTCACTCCCCCGTCGAGGAGTCCGCTTCCTACAACCTGGTGGTTCCGCGCTCGCGCTGCCCCAGCTGCGGACACGCCATTACGGCGCTCGAGAACATCCCCATCGTCAGTTGGCTCGTCTTGCGCGGAAAATGCTCGGCCTGCTCGACGCCGATCAGCGTACGCTATCCCGCGGTGGAAATAGCGGCCGGCCTTACCGCCGGCTACGCGGCCTGGCGCTATGGCTTCTCCCTCGCTGGGCTCGGCGCCATGGTGTTCTGCTGGGTGATGATCGCACTGACTTTCATCGACCTTGACACGCAGCTCCTGCCAGACGACCTTACCTTGCTGCTGCTATGGGGCGGACTTGCGCTCAATCTGGCCGCGACCTTTGCGCCGCTCCCGTCGGCAGTGATCGGCGCGATTGCAGGCTATCTCTCGCTCTGGACGGTGTACTGGGCCTTCAAGCTGGCGACGGGCAAGGAAGGAATGGGCTTCGGAGACTTCAAGCTGCTCGCGGCAATCGGAGCGTGGCTCGGCTGGCAGGCACTGCCGCTGGTGATTTTGCTCTCGTCAATGGTGGGCGCAGTGGCAGGAATCTCGCTCATGATCTTTACCAAGCACGGCCGCAACAACCCCATTCCTTTCGGCCCCTACCTCGCCACGGCCGGACTCATCGCCCTGTTCTGGGGACCGGAAATCACGCGCCGCTGGCTGCCGATCGCGGGCTGATGCCCTTGGTGATCGGCCTTACAGGCGGCATCGGAAGCGGCAAGACCGCCGCCGCAGAGGAATTTGCACGACTAGGCGCGACGGTCGTCGACACCGACGAGATCGCGCACGAGATCACTTCTGCGGGGGGGGCGGCGATACCCGGCGTGCGCGATTTGTTCGGCGACGTGTACATCGATGCGCACGGAGCGATGGACCGGCGCAAGATGCGCGAGCGCGTCTTCGCGGATCCGGGAGCAAGGCAGCGGCTAGAAACACTGCTGCATCCGATGATCCGGGAGGAATCGCGACGCCGCATCGCTACCGCCAAGGGTCCTTACGTGGTGCACGTGGTTCCCCTCCTTGTCGAGTCTCCGGACTATTTCCGTCGCGTCGACCGCGTGCTGGTAGTGGATTGCCCGGAGGATGTGCAGCTTGCGCGCGTGCGCGAGCGAAGTGGTCTCGCGGAGGAGGAAGTGCGCCGCATCATCGCGTCACAGGCGACGCGCGCAATGCGCCAGGCCGCGGCGGACGATCTGATCGACAACGGCGGCAACCTCGAAGCCCTGTTTGCGCAGGTGCGAGCCCTGCACCGGCGCTATCTGCAGCTGGCGAGCGGCGGGACTTAGGTTGTAATCGACGCGCAAATCCCTCAGAATCCTTGGAATTTTCCGGAAAACGAGGCGATCCCGGCGCAACCGTGATCACGTACGAGTATCCGCTCAACGAGCGCATCCGAACGCTTTTGCGCCTCGAGGATCTGTTCGAGCGCTCACGCCATTTCGTCGCGCGTACCGAGCCGCACGACCACCATATGGCGCTGCTTACGCTGTTCGAGATCCTCGAGGTCGCAAGCCGCGCAGATCTGAAGTCCGATCTGCTGCAGGAGCTCGAACGGCAAAAGCAGGTGCTGCTTTCGTTCCGCAACAACCCGGACATCTCGGAGGAAGCGCTGAGCGGGGTGCTGCGGGACATCGAGCAGGTTTCGGCAGCGTTGTTTTCCATGACTGGCAAGATCGGCCAATACCTGCGCGAGAACGAGTGGCTGATGTCGATAAAGCAGCGAACCGGGATCCCTGGGGGCGCCTGCGAGTTCGATCTTCCGTCCTACCACTATTGGCTGCATCGCCCCGCCGAAGAGCGCATAGGGCAGCTCGCCGCCTGGACCAGCCCGCTCTACCCACTGCGCGACGGAACGGCCATTATCCTGCGGATTCTGCGCGAATCGGGCAAAGCGCAGAGTCTCGTTGCGCAGGGCGGCATGTTCCAGCAAATGCTGGGCGGCAAGACCGCGCAGATGCTGCGCGTGCGGCTGGATCCGGAGCTTCCATGCGTGCCGGAGATCAGCGCCAACAAGTACGTGCTCAACATCCGCTTCCTCGCCCAAGACCGGGAGGACGCCCGTCCCAAGACCGCCGACTGGGACGTCGCCTTCGAGCTCACCTTCTGCAACCTATAGTGGCGGCCAAGCCCCCAGTCACGGTCGAGTGCCCGCGCTGCCGCGCGCTCGCGCCGTTCGGCGCGCAAAACAAGTGGCGGCCGTTCTGCAGCCAGCGCTGCAAGCTGATCGACCTCGGCGACTGGGCCGCCGAGAGCTACCGGGTCTCTCAGAGCGTCGAACCCTCGTCCGAGAACGAGCCGTCCGAAGTCTGAGGCTCAGCTCCAAGCGCCGCGAATCATCGCGACGCCATGCGCGCCGGCGCGCCACGCGTCATCAAGGTCGGCGCGGCCCATCCCCCCGATCGCATACACCGGGATGCTCGCGCCGCGCGCCAGTTCGGTGAATTTCGGCCAACCCATCGGCGCCGCCCCGGGATGAGAGGCGGTCTGCTTCACTGGCCCGAGAACAGTGAAATCGAGTCCGAGCTGCATTGCGTGGTCGAGCTGCCTAGCCTCGTGGCACGAAGCTGCCATCAGCCACTGATGGGGCCGGCTGGTCAGCGACATGAGAGCCTTCCCGGTGAGATGGACGCCGTCGGCCCCCGCCGCCTTGGCCAGCGCCGGGTCAGAATTCACCAGCGCGCGAGCGCCGTAGCGATGCGCGAGGCGAACGGCCTGACGCGCAAACTCCAGCCGCTCGCCGGATCCCATCGACTTGTCGCGGATCTGGATCAGTCTCAGGCCCTGTGCGAGTCGCTGCTCCAGGCGTTCGAGCATTCCCTGCGCGCCGAGCGATTCCGCAGTCGTTATGGCGTATTCGTACGGCAGCGCCAGCGAAGCAAGCACTGGTGCGTTCGCCGGCAGCATCGGCTGCGCGACGAGGGCGCCGGACGGCTGCCACATGATTGTCTGCGCCTCCCGCGGGTGGGGCTCGCCGGACCACTCCAAGACGCGGAAGAAATTCAGCCGAACCGTGGCGTGCGGGTAAGCGTGGACACGCGTGATCCACGGATAGGCGCGGATCACGTCTATGCCCAGCTCTTCGTGAAGCTCGCGCGTGAGGGCCGCCGCGGCCGGCTCGCCGGGTTCAATCTTGCCGCCGGGAAATTCCCAGTAGCCGGCGTACACCTTGCCCGCCGGGCGCCGCGCGATGAGGAAGCTTCCGTCGGCGCGCAGGATGACGGCGGCCGAGACCTCGACCACCCCGCCCTACCGTTTGCCGCGCCCGCGCATGGCTTGCTTGCCCGCCCAATCACGCGCGAACTGGTAGGCAACGCGTCCGCTTCTCGAGCCACGCAGCAGAGCCCATTGCAACGACTCGTGGCGCGCCGCCTTGGCGTCCTTGTCCGTGCAACCGAACGCCTTAAGCCAGTGTTCGACAATCACTAGATATTCGTCCTGGTCGAAGGGATAGAACGAAACCCACAGTCCGAAACGCTCGGAGAGCGAGATCTTCTCCTCCACCGTCTCACCGGGGTGAATCTCGTCGTCGACATACTTCGTTTCAAGGTTCTCCTGCATGTACTCGGGCATAAGGTGACGACGGTTGGAGGTCGCGTAGATGAGGAGATTCTCAGAGGTCGAGGAGATCGATCCGTCCAGCGCGACCTTGAGCGCGACGTAGCCCGCCTCGGCTGCCTCGAACGAAAGGTCGTCGCAGAAAAGCATGAATCGCTCCTTACGGCCCGCCACCAGATCCGTAATGGCCGGCAGGTCCATGAGGTCGCGTTTTTCGATCTCGATTAGGCGCAGTCCGTCCCGCGCGTACTTGTTGAGCAGCCCCTTGATGATTGAGGACTTTCCGGTTCCGCGCGCGCCGGTGAGAAGGACGTTGTTGGCCGGCCTGCGCTGCACGAATTGCCGAGTGTTTTGCTCCACCTTGCGGATCTGTCCATCGATCCCTTGCAGGTCGGCGAGACGGATCTGGTGTACGTGGCGTACCGGCTGCAGCCAGCCGCCCAGATTCAGCGGCCCGGACTTGCGCCAGCGAAACGCGATGCTCGCATTCCAGTCGGCAGGAGGCGGCGACGGAGGCAGCAGCGCTTCCAATCTATCGATGAGCGCCTCTGCGCGCGCAAACAGTCTGTCGGAATCGGCCTTCATGCAATGTCGCTAAGTTCTGTATTCGGCGTTGATCTTGACGTAATCGAAGGATAGATCGCAAGTCCAGACTGTGGCCGCAGCCTGGCCGCGATTGAGCACCGCGCGCACGGTGAACTCAGGCTTCGCCAAAGCCGCCGCGCCCTGATCCTCCATATAGTCCGGGTGCCGCCCGCCGTTCGCCGCCACCAGGACGGCGTCGAGGTACAACTGCAGCCGTGACACATCGAGGTCCGCGATTCCGGCATTGCCGATCGCGGCCAGAATGCGCCCGAGATTGGGGTCGGACGCGAAGAATGCCGTCTTGACCAACGGGGAATGCGCGATGGCGTAGGCCACGCGACGGCACTCGTCGACGGAACGGCCGCCCTCGACCCGTATCGTGATGAACTTCGTCGCGCCCTCGCCGTCCCGCACGATTGCCTGCGCAAGTAGAACGGCCACCTCGGCGATCGCCGCGCCCAGGGCGGCTAGGTCCGCCCCGCTTTGCGCGACGACGCCCGAGGCGCCGCTGGCGACAAGTACGAAGGCGTCGTTGGTCGAGGTGTCGCCGTCGACGCTGATACAGTTGAAAGACTTGTCCGCGGTCTCGCGCACCAGCGTTTCGAGCGCTTGCCGGGATACTCTGGCGTCGGTGGCGATGAAACTCAGCATCGTCGCCATGTCCGGCCGGATCATGCCAGCCCCTTTTGCGATCCCGGTCACCGTGACTTCGCCGCCAGCCAAACGAGCCCGGCGCGAGGCCGCTTTCGGCACGGTATCGGTCGTCATGATCGCTTCTGCTGCCACGGCCCAGTTGTGGGCGCGCAAGTCGGCGACCGCCGCCGCGAGCCCGGCAACGATGCGTTCGGCCGGCAGCGGCTCCATGATCACGCCGGTAGAAAACGGCAAGACTTGGTCCGCCGCGCACCCGAGCGAAAGCGCGACCCCCTCGCAGACCAGGGTTGCGCGCGCCAGACCGTCTTCCCCGGTGCCCGCGTTGGCGTTGCCGGTGTTGATCACCAGGCCGCGGATGCCCGATCCCGCCGCAAGATTTCGCTTGGCGATGATTACAGGTGCGGCGCAAAACCGGTTGCGGGTGAATACGCCGGCAACCGTCGATTCCGCGCCGAGCCGCATCAGGAGAAGGTCGCGCCGGTTCGCCTTGCGCACGCCGGCCATTGCCACGCCGAGCTCGACCCCCGCCACCGGGAAAAGCGAGGCAGGTTCAGGCAACGTCAAGCCGACGGCCATGAGGCCTCAGGTCAGCCTGCCGTGGCAGTGCTTGTACTTCTTGCCCGATCCGCAAGGGCACGGGTCGTTGCGCCCCACCTTGTTCGTCGGACGAACCATGGGTTGCGGCTTCTTTGCCGCAGCCGAGGCCAGCACCTCGTCATCGGCCGCGAGCTGAACCTCGTCCAGGCTCGGGTGTTGCATGCGCAAATTCTCGACGTGCTGTGCGTCGTCGACCTCCGCCAGCTCCTCGGTAGCGCGAATCTCCACTGCCGCGAGCGTCTTGGTTACCTCTAGCTTCACCGATTCAAGCATGGCGCCGAAGAGCTCGAAGGCCTCCCGCTTGTACTCTTGCTTCGGGTTCTTCTGTGCATAGCCGCGTAGATGGATGCCCTGTCGCAGGTGGTCCAGCGCCGCGAGATGCTCTCGCCAGTGCGCATCCAAGATCTGCAGCATCACGTAGCGCTCGTACTGGCGGAACGATACCTCGGCCCCTTCCGGCACCTTTGTAGCGTATGTCTCCTGCGCCTTCTCGGTCACCCTTTCGAGTAACGTCTCGTCATGCAGATCGGGGTCCTTCTCCAGCCATTCCTTGAGTGGCAGGTCGAGATTCAGCTCGGCCTTCAGCGCTATTTCCAAGCCACCGATGTCCCATTGTTCTTCGACGCTCTCCTCCGGGATGTGGCTGCGGAAGATGTCTGCTATCACCCCAGAGCGTAGACTCGCTATCCGTTCCGATGTGTCCTGCGATTCAAGCAGCTCGTTGCGCAGCGCGTAGATCTCCTTGCGCTGGTCGTTGGCAACGTCGTCATATTCGAGCAGCTGCTTGCGGATATCGAAGTTGCGCGCCTCGACCTTGGTCTGCGCCGACTCGATCGAGCGCGAGACCATCGAATGTTCGATCGCCTCGCCCTCCGGCATCTTGAGCATCACCATGATGCGGTTGATCCGGTCTCCGGCGAAAATCCTCAGCAGCGGATCTTCGAGCGAAAGATAGAAGCGCGACGAACCTGGATCGCCCTGACGGCCGGAACGGCCCCGCAGCTGGTTGTCCACCCGGCGCGACTCGTGGCGTTCGGTGCCGATGATGTGCAGTCCGCCCGCCGCGACGACGTCGTCGTGCAGCTGTTGCCACTCCGAGCGCAGCGTCTCGATGCGCGCGGTCTTCTCCGGCAGGGGAATCGTCTCATCCGCCTCGATCAGCTCGCCCTGCTTGTCGACGTTGCCGCCCAGCACGATGTCGGTACCGCGGCCGGCCATGTTGGTGGCGATGGTAACCATTTTGGGCCGGCCGGCCTGCGCCACGATTTCCGCTTCACGGGCGTGCTGCTTCGCGTTCAGCACCTGGTGCGGAAGCTTCCCCTTGGTGAGCAGCGATGAAAGCAGCTCCGAGTTCTCGATCGAAGTCGTGCCGACGAGCACAGGCTGCCCACGCTTATAACAGTCCCGGATGTCTTCGCTGATCGCCTTGTACTTCTCCGCCGACGTCCGGTACACCAAGTCCAGGCGGTCGTCCCGGACCATGGGCTTGTGCGTAGGCACGACTACCGTCTCGAGCCTGTAGATGTCCTGGAACTCGAATGCCTCGGTATCCGCGGTGCCGGTCATTCCCGCGAGCTTGCCGTAAAGACGGAAGTAGTTCTGGAAGGTGATCGAGGCGAGCGTCTGGTTTTCGTTCTGAATCTTGACCTTTTCCTTGGCCTCGACCGCCTGGTGTATTCCGTCGGACCAGCGGCGTCCCGCCATCAGGCGCCCGGTGAACTCGTCGACGATGATCACCTCGCCGTTCTGTACCACGTATTGCTGGTCGCGCAGGAACAGGTGGTGCGCGCGCAGCGCCGCGTAAAGCTGGTGCACGAGGTTTATGTACGCCGGCTCGTACAGGCTCGCGCCCTGCGGCAGCAGGCCGACGCGCGCCAGAACTTCCTCGGCGTGGGCGTGACCCGCCTCGGACAGCAGTATCTGGTGACCCTTCTCGTCCACCCAGAAGTCGCCCGGCCCGTTCTCTTCCTTCTGGCGCGTGAGCAGCGGCGCGACCTCGTTCATCCGGACGTAGATTTCGGTCCGGTCCTCCGCCTGCCCCGAAATGATTAGAGGCGTTCGTGCCTCGTCGATCAGGATCGAATCCACTTCGTCGACGATCGCGTAGTGCAGGCCGCGCTGAAACCTCTCGTCGAGGTGCATTGCCATGTTGTCGCGAAGGTAGTCGAAGCCGAACTCGTTGTTGGTCCCATAGATGATGTCCGCGGCGTAGGCCTGGCGCTTCTCCTCGGGTTGCAGCTGCGGGATATTGACGCCCACCGTCAGGCCAAGAAAGCCATAGAGCTTGCCCATCCACGCGGCATCGCGCTGAGCAAGGTAGTCGTTGACCGTTACGATGTGCACCGCCCTGCCGCCCAGCGCATTGAGATAGGCCGGCAAGGTCGCGACTAGGGTCTTGCCCTCGCCGGTGCGCATCTCGGCGATCTTGCCGTTGTGCAGCACCATGCCGCCGATCAGCTGAACATCGAAATGGCGCATGCGGAGCGCGCGTTTACCCGCCTCGCGCACGACTGCAAACGCTTCCGGCAGGAGGTCTTCGAGCGCGTCGGTCATCGCCTCCGTGCGACGGTCCTCGTCGACGCCAGCAACGGCCTCGGATACGCGGCCCTTGAATTCGTCGGTCTTGGCGCGAAGCTGTTCGTCGCTCAGCGCAGCCATTTCCGGCTCGAGTGCGTTGATTCGCGCGACCGTGCGCGAGTACTGCTTGAGCAGCCGCTCATTGCGGCTGCCGAAAATCTTCGTGAGAACGTTTGGAATCATGAAAGTTGCGATCCGCTCCGCGGTCGGCAAGCATGGGCCGGCGCGAGGACGGCGCCCGGCCTCGCCGAGGTCAAGCGGAAAAAGGAAATTTTAGCACGGCCGCCGCAGCGGCCCTCGCCGTGCCTAGTCGCGCGCCCGCGCCACGCGCCGCCGTTTGGCGTCCGGCAGCGTCGGATCGGTGGCAGCTAGAAACCGGTCAGGATTCACCGCGACGCCCTTGTACCGAACTTCGAAGTGCAGGTGTGGGCCGGTCGCGCGCCCGGTAGAGCCGCTAAGCGCGACCACGGCCCCGCGCATGACGATTTCGCCGGTCCGGACCAGAATTTTCGACAGGTGCGCATAGCGGGTCGAAAGGTCATTTCCGTGATCGATCTCCACCAGATTTCCGTACTGCGGATGGAAGCCCGCGAAGCGGACCACCCCACCGGCGGCCGCGTGGACGGGTGTGCCCTTGTCGACTTCGAAATCGATGCCTTCGTGCATCGCCAGCTGACCGGTAAACGGATCGATGCGCTTGCCGAAGCCCGAGCCTCGAGCCGCGTGGACCGGCAACATCGTGGGCATCACCTTGCGGCGCACGATCAAGTCGCGCAGCTCAGAATCGAGGACGCCGTAGTAGTCGGAACGGTTCTCCATCTGGCGCGATAGCAGCGCCACCCTGGACTTCAGATCGTTGATCGACAGGTCCTGCGTCGGCATGGTCGAGACCGCGCCGCCGAGGCCCAGCGGCGACCCGAGGTGGATTTCCGAGGGCTTGATCCCGCCAAGCGCCGAGAGCCGCTCGCCGAGGGCGTCCAGGCGCGCGAGTTGCGCCTGCATCTCGCCCAGCCTGACTGCCATGGCGTTCACGTTCTGCTGTACGTACTCGCGCGCTTTCTCGGCCTCCGCCTTTTGCGCTTCGGCGACCATCTTTTCCACGAACGGAATCCTGATTTCCGAGGCGAAGTGCAGCGTCGTCCAGTACACCGCGCCGGTCAGGGCCGCCAGCAGCATCAGCACAATGAACGAAAACGCGGCGACGTGGCCTGGCGCAATAGTCACCGTCCTGGCCTTTGCCAACCGGTTGGAGATCAAGATAATCTGCACGATCCGCTCCTCACCTCGCCACTCCCGTGCGATTTCCCAAAATCGGCCGCTATCTCTCGACCGATGACGACATCCAGCCCGTTATCGCAAAAGCCCTTGAAATTCGGGCAGTTGCGAGTCTTTGCAACGAATTCCTGCCGCGGGAACTCGCTGCCGAAGTCCGTCCTGCCAACCTCAAGGACGGCAAGCTCGTTCTTCTGGCAACCCACTCGGCGGCCGCAGCAAAGCTCCGGCTGCTGTCCCAGAGCCTCGGCAATTTCCTGCTGAAACAAGGGGCAAAGGTTAATTCAGTTTCGGTGAAGGTGCAACCAACTACGTCACGCAAAAAGGATGTTGCGACGCACAAAGCGATCCAGATCTCGCCCAACGCCCTGTCCGAGCTGACTGCGCTCTATGACCGTCTCGGAGATTCCCCAGCGCGCGGGGCTCTTGAGGCCATCTTGGCGCGGCACGGCGCAAAGCCGGTCACATCATCACCAGCAGGCGCTCGCCGAGAAAGAGCATCAGGATCAGGGCGACGACGAAAAGCGAGTACTTGAACAGCCGCCAAGCGAAGTGCAGGTACTTGCGCTCCCCGCTGAGCATATACATCAGCACCGATACGCCGAGCCCGATCGCGGCCAGTAGCCCGATGATGCGAATCAGCAGCATCGCGCGCCGGTGCCGCGGAGCCGCGCGCCGCTAGGCAAGCTGTCGCATCAGGCCCGCGACGCCCGCCGGTGCGTCTTCGGGGCGCTCGAAGGAAACCAGCTCCCACGCCGCCTCGTCGGCGAGCAGCTCGCGCAACAGCCGATTGTTAAGCGCGTGACCCGATTTGTGCGCAGCGAAGGCCCCAAGGAGCGGCCTGCCCGCCAAGTACAGGTCGCCGATCGCATCCAGCACCTTGTGGCGGATGAACTCGTCAGCGAAGCGCAATCCTTCCGAATTGAGGACGCGGTATTCGTCCAGCACCACCGCGTTGTCCAGGCCGCCGCCCAACGCAAGCCCCGATTCGCGCAGATTTTCCACATCGTGCATGAAGCCGAAGGTGCGAGCCCGTGCGATCTCTTTCAGATACGACGTCTGCGCGAAGTCGACCGTCACCGCTTGGCTCGAGCGGTCGATGACGGGATGATTGAAGACGATAGAAAAAGACAGCTTGAATCCCGCGAAAGGTTCCAGCCGTGCCCACTTGTCACCGTCGCGCACCTCGACGCGCTTTTTTACGCGCAGAAACCGCTTAGGCGCAGCCTGTCGCTCGATGCCCGCTTGCTGCACCAGCAGCGCGAACGGCGCAGCGCTGCCGTCCATGATCGGCACTTCCGGGCCGTCCAGGTCGACGTAGACGTTGTCAACGCCCAGTCCGGCAAGGGCGGACATCAGGTGCTCGACCGTATAGACCTTTGCCTCGCCACAGACGAGGCACGACGACAACCGGGTCTCGCCCACCAGGTCCGCCCGCGCGGGAATGTCTGCAGGCGTGGCGAAGTCGATCCGGCGAAACACCACCCCGGTGTCGATCCCCGCCGGGCGGAGTGCAATGCAGACCTTCTGTCCGGTGTGCAGGCCGACCCCGGTCGCGCGGATGAGGGACTTGAGAGTGCGCTGACGGAGCATCTGTAACTAACTGTGCTAACTGTGAATTGTAGCAGAGCGCGGACGCAGCGCCGGCAAGGAGGCGTGGCGCTGCGTCCGCTGCGCCCAGGGCGCGCGGTGATTACCGCGTCCAGCGGGCCGCACTCAGTCCGCTTGCTTGCGCAGGAAGGCAGGAATGTCGTACTTGTCGACCCCGCTCTGCTGCAAGGCCTCCACCGTCGAAGCACGGTTGCGGCGAATGACAGCGGGCACCGAATCGAGCTGGTTGTAATCCACACCGTTGGATACGGCCTGGTTGTCGGTGCCGGTCTTCTGCGCCACGACCAGCTGCGGCTTTGGCTGACGCAGCGTCGCATGCGCGCCAAGACCCGTTGCCACCACCGTCACGCGAAGGTCGTCGCTCATCTCCTCGTCGTAAACCGCGCCGAAGATGATTGTGGCGTCCTCCGCCGCGAAACTTCGGATGGTGTTCATCACGGCCTTGACCTCGCCGTGCTTCAGGCTCGTGCGGGTAGCAGTGATGTTCACCAGCACGCCGCGCGCACCGGCAAGCATTACGCCCTCGAGCAGCGGGCTCGCGATCGCCTGCTCCGCGGCGATACGCGCGCGGTCAATACCGTTCGCCATCGCCGAGCCCATCATCGCCATGCCCTGCTCCGACATCACCGTGCGGACGTCCTGAAAATCGACGTTGATCAACCCGGGGCAATTGATGATCTCGGCGATGCCGGCCACCGCGTTGTTCAGCACGTCGTCGGCCGCCCGGAAGGCATCGTCCATCGTGACGTCCTCGCCGAGCACGTCCTCGAGCTTGTCGTTCAGGATCACGATCAACGAATCAACGTGCTGGCTGAGCTCTTCGATACCCTGCTCGGCCAGCCGCATGCGCTTGGTGCCTTCGAATCCGAACGGCTTGGTCACCACGGCGACGGTCAGCACGCCCAACGAGCGCGCCACCTCGGCCACTACGGGGGCCGCACCGGTTCCCGTGCCGCCGCCCATTCCGGCGGTGATGAACACCATGTGCGAGCCCGCTATCACCTCCTCGAGACGTTCGCGTTCCTCCATCGCCACGTCGCGCGCCTCCTCTGGCTTGGCGCCTGCGCCCAGCCCGCTGTCGCCGAGCTGTATCTGGTTGCGCGCGCTGCTGCGGGCGAGCACCTGGGCATCTGTGTTGACGACGATGAACTCGACCCCTTCGACGCCTTGCTCGATCATGTGATTGATCGCGTTGCCGCCGGCGCCGCCGACCCCGATGACCTTCATGACCGGTCCTGAAGCATGGTTGTCTACGATTTCGAACATGCGGTTTTCCTCCTTGCCAAAAAAACGCCTACGAAAAGAGTTCTCAGAAATTGCGCTGAAACCACTCGCGCATCCTCGCCAGGACGGCGCGAACCGATCCGCTCTGGCGCGAAATCTGCCCTTGCTGCACCTGCGACACGCCTTCGAGCAGCAATCCGACCGCGGTCGCATAGCGCGGATTGCGCACGACCTCGGCCAGGCTGCCCGTGTAGCGCGGGATGCCGACCCGCACCGGCATATGGAAGATCTCCTCACCGAGTTCGACCATGCCGCGCATGACCGCGCTGCCGCCGGTGAGCACTACGCCCGAGGACAGCAGCTCCTCGAAGCCGGACTCGCGCAGCACCTGCTGCACCAGCGAGAAAAGCTCCTCCACTCGCGGCTCGATGACCTCGGCTAGTGTCTGACGCGACATCACCCGTGGACCACGATCGCCGATTCCCGGCACCTCGATCATTTCGTTGGGGTCGGCGAGTTGGCGCAGCGCCACGCCGTGCCGGATCTTGATGTTCTCGGCCTCGGCGGTCGGCGTCCGAAGCGCCATCGCGATATCGTTGGTGATCTGGTCGCCGGCGATCGGGATCACCGCGGTATGGCGGATCGCGCCATTGGTGAATACCGCGATGTCTGTGGTGCCACCGCCGATGTCGACCAGGCACACGCCGAGGTCGGTCTCGTCTTCCTGCAGCACCGCGCGTGAGGACGCGAGCGGTTGCAGGATCAGGTCGTTCACCTCCAGGCCGCAGCGGCGCACGCACTTGACGATGTTCTGCGCTGCCGACACCGCTCCGGTGACGATATGCACCTTCACTTCCAGGCGAACGCCGGACATGCCGAGCGGTTCGCGCACGTCCTCCTGGCCGTCGATGATGAACTCCTGCCGGAGCACATGAAGAATCTGCTGATCGGTCGGGATGTTCACCGCCTTGGCAGTATCGATCACGCGCTCGACGTCCAGCGCAGTGACCTCCCTGTCCTTGATCGCCACCATGCCGGTGGAGTTGAAGCTGCGGATGTGGCTGCCGGCGATCCCAGCGAACGCGGAGGAGATCTTGCAGTCGGCCATGAGTTCGGCTTCCTCGAGCGCGCGCTGCACCGCGTTCACGGTGGACTCGATGTTGACCACCACCCCTTTCTTCAAGCCCTTGGACTCGTGCCCGCCCATGCCGAGCATTTCGAGCGTGCCGTCGGGATGCAGCTCCGCCACTAGCGCAACCACCTTGGAGGTGCCGATGTCCAGTCCGACGACCAGGTCTTTGCTGTCTTTTGCCATTTCGTTCAGCCCTTCATGTCCGCAACACGAAGCGCAAAGCCGTTCGGGTAGCGCAGATCAACGTATTCGTGCCGCTGCGGCAACTTTCCAAGCGTCTGCGGATAGACCGCCACGAAGCGCGCCAACCGCGTCTCGACGGGAAGCTCGCCCGTGTCGCGCCCCAGCATCACGCGCAGACCGCTGCGCAGACGAAGCTGCCAGGCGTAGCGCGGCGTGAGAATCACGCGCACGAGCGGATCTCCGAGCGGCGCCAGCAGCGCCGCGAAGCGCCGGTAGCGGCGGGTCACCTCCGCCTCGCTTCCGGCGGGCCCGGCAAAGGTCGGCAACGCGGCGTCGGAGTGCGCCTCGAACCGCTCGCCGTAGGTGTCCACCAGCGCATCGTCGCCCCAGTGCGCGAGCGCGACGTGCTCCTCGATCGAAACCTCCAGCCCGT
>Ga0210077_1000099_pt1 | contig 44972 bp, 43 predicted proteins | sample RushMan_CattailN_5_FD_185556 | JGI IMG/M metagenome (GOLD analysis project Ga0210077, IMG submission 185556) | Wetland microbial communities from San Francisco Bay, California, USA, that impact long-term carbon sequestration -... | ecosystem: Environmental > Aquatic > Marine > Wetlands ...
GTTGTCCTGGTCGGTGACCAGGCTGCCGCCGGTGGCGATCACCGCGCGGTCGTGCTGGCGCAGCACGCGCTCGAGCGCCCTGCGCTCGAAGCGGCGGTAGGCGTCCTGGCCGTAGATCGAGAACACGGCGCCCAGATCGGAGCCCGCCTCGCGCTCGACCTCGCGGTCGAGCTCGACGAAGGGCACGCCCAGGGCCTCGGCGAGCCGCACCCCGAGCGAGGACTTGCCGGCGCCGCGCAGTCCGAGCAGGGCGATGCGCCGCTTGCGCGGGCTGCCGAACTGCGCCTGCAGCAGGCGGTGCGCGGCGGCGGCCTTGTCCGGCGGCAGCGTCTGCGCGAAGCGCGTCAGCAGCGCGAGCTCGGCGGGCGCTTCGCCGTTCTCGCGCGCCAGGTCCTCGACCGGGACCTGCATCGCGTGCGCGACCTTGCGCAGCAACAGCACCGAGATGTTGCCGTGGCCGGACTCGAGCTGGGCGAGGTAGCGCTCTGAGACGCCCGAGGCGACCGCCAGCGCCTTGCGGGTCACGCCCTGGTCGAGGCGCCAGCCGCGCACGCGCTCGCCGAGCCGGCTGAGGTAGGCCTGCTCGGAGGTGTCGAGTTGCGACGGCGAGGTGAGCGGAGCGCCCATGGCGTTGATCCGGGTTAATGAACTATACTGCTTGACCTGAATTTTATGGTGCAATATAGTTACTGTCAATGACGCTCAAGATCAATATCCTGGTAGGCACCATGACGGGCACGGCGCAGCTCGTGGCGCAGGAGCTCGAGCTGGCCTGGGACGACGGCGAGGTCCGGGTCGAGACGCTGCTGATGGACCAGCTCGACAGCTCGGTGTTCGCGCGCGAAGGCGTGTTCCTGATCTGCACTTCGACCTACGGCCAGGGCGACGTGCCGGACAACGCGAAGCCGCTGTACGAGGATCTGCAGGCCAAGCGCCCGGACCTGTCGCAGCTGCGCTACGGCGTGTTCGGGCTCGGCGACCGGACCTATGCCGAGACTTTCAATTTCGGCGGCCAGCGCTTCGACGAGCTGCTCGCCGAGCTCGGCGCGCGGCGCATCGGCGAGCGCGTCAAGCACGACGCTTCTTCCGGAGTGCTGCCGGAGGAGATGGCGAGCGAGTGGGGCGAGGAGTGGCTTAAACTGGCGCGACAGGCGGCCGAGCAGGCGGCCTGAGACACGGCACCGCCGGGAGGAGGGGAATCATGGAGCTGTCCAAGGCTGACCATTCGGTCTCGCCGCCGCGGGTCGACATCCCGCGCGAGTACAACGCGGCCGAGGACCTGATCGGGCGCAACCTCGCCGCGGGCCGCGCGGAGAAGACCGCCTACCTCGACGACCTCGGGGTCTGCAGCTACGGCGAGCTGGCGAAGCGGGTGAACCGCTTCGCCTCGGCGCTCGCGACGCTGGGGGTCGACATGGAGCAGCGCGTGATGCTCGCGATGCTCGACACGGTCGACTGGCCGACCGCCTTCCTCGGCGCGATCCGCGCCGGCGTGGTGCCGGTGGCGGCCAACACGCTGCTCACCACGAAGGACTATGAATTCATGCTCAACGACAGCCGCGCGCGCGTGCTGTTCGTCTCGGAAGCCCTGCTGCCGCAGTTCGAGCCGCTGCTGGGCAGGCTGCCGTTCCTCAAGCACGTGGTGGTCTCGGGCAGGGATGCCAAGGGTCACGTGTCTTTTCGCGACCTGCTGGCCAGGGGCAAGGACGACTTCGCGGCCGCGCCGACCACTTCGGACGACGCCTGCTTCTGGCTCTATTCCTCCGGCTCGACGGGCACGCCCAAGGGCACGGTGCACGTGCACTCGAGCATGATCCTCACCGCCGAGCTGTACGCGAAGCCCGTGCTCGGCATCCGAGAGGACGACGTGGTGTTCTCGGCGGCGAAGCTGTTTTTCGCCTACGGTCTCGGCAACGCCCTGACATTTCCCCTCTCGGTCGGCGCGACGACGGTGCTGATGGCCGAGCGGCCGACGCCGGCCGCCGTGTTCAAGCGCCTGACCGAGAAGAAGCCGACCATCTTCTACGGCGTGCCGACGCTCTACGCGGCGATGCTGGCCGACCCCGCGTTCCCCGCCAAGGGCGCGCACGCGCTGCGCGCCTGCACCTCGGCGGGCGAGGCGCTGCCGGCGCGGATCGCGCAGACCTTCAAGGAAAAGACCGGGGTCGACATCCTCGACGGTATCGGCTCGACCGAAATGCTGCACATCTTCCTCTCCAACCGCCCGGACGACGTGCGCTACGGCACGACGGGCAAGCCGGTGCCGGGCTACGAGCTGAGGCTGGTCGACGAGGCAGGCGACGGCGTGAAGCAGGGCGAGCTCGGCGAGCTGCAGATTCGCGGTGCGACGAGCGCGTCGCAATACTGGAACAGCCGCGCCAAGAGCCGCGCCACCTTCGTCGGCGAATGGACCAAGAGCGGCGACAAGTACAGCCAGGACGCCGACGGCTACTACGTCTACGGCGGGCGCTCGGACGACATGCTCAAGGTCTCCGGCATCTACGTCTCGCCGGCCGAGGTCGAGGCGGCGCTGGTCTCGCACGACGCGGTGCTCGAAGCCGCGGTGGTCGGCGCCGAGGACGAGAGCAGGTTGATCAAGCCCAAGGCCTATGTCGTGCTGAAGCCGGGGCAGGAGGGCGGCGACAAGCTGGCCCAGGCCCTGCAGCAGCACGTCAAGGACAGGCTCGCGCCCTACAAATACCCGCGCTGGATCGAGTTCATCGGCGAGCTGCCCAAGACCGCGACCGGCAAGATCCAGCGCTTCAAGCTGCGCGGCTGAATCAGGCGGCGCGCGTCAGCTCGCCGCTCTGGTAGTCGCGGATCGCCTGCTCGATCTCGTCGCGGGTGTTCATCACGAAGGGGCCGTACTGCACCACCGGCTCCCCGAGCGGACGCCCGGCCAGCAGCAGGAATCTGGCGCCCTCGCCGCCGGCGGTCACTTCGAGCCGGTCTCCCGCGCCCAGCACGCCCGCGCTGTGCGCGCGCAGCTCGCGTCCGCCGATCGACAGGCTGCCCTCGAACGGATAGATGAAGGCGTTGTGTTCCGCCGCCACCGGGTGCGTGAACGTCGCGCCGGCGGGCAGCTCGACGTCGAGGTAGAGCGGCTCGGTCGCAACGCCCTGGATCGGTCCGGGCGTCGATTTTCCGTCGTGCACCAGCGTTCCGGCGATCACCTTCGCCCGTCCTCCGCCCTCGAGCGCGAGCGCGGGGATCTCCTCGGGCTGCAGGTCGCGGTAGCCGGCCGGCTTCATCTTCTCGCGCGCGGGCAGGTTGATCCAGAGCTGGAAGCCCCGCATGCGGCCCTGCTCCTGCTGCGGCATCTCCGAGTGCACGATGCCGCGCCCGGCGGTCATCCACTGCACGCCTCCGCTCCTGAGGTCGCCGCGGTTGCCGAGATGGTCCTCGTGCAGCATGTGGCCGTCGATCAGGTAGGTCGCGGTCTCGAAGCCCCGGTGCGGGTGCGCCGGGAAGCCGGCGATGTAGTCGTCGGCGTTGTCGGAGGAGAACTCGTCCAGCATCAGGAACGGGTCGACGCGCAGGGTCTGGCGCGCGCCGAGGCTGCGGCGCAGCTTCACCCCCGCGCCGTCGGAGGCGGGGATCGATTCGATTACGCGTTCGAGGGATCTGCTTGCCACGATTTGCCTCCATTCGATTTGCGGGCGCGGCGGGCGTCCACGCTCCACGCCCCGGCCCCTTTCGCCGCCAGCACGAGGAAGCCGCCGGCAACGGCCAGGTCCGACAGCAGCAGGATTTGCTGCATCTGGTTGCCGAAATTAGCATGAAAGATCGCGGCCGCGACGATCGAGAAGGCGGCCAGCGCGAGCGCGGCGGCGCGGGTCCACAGGCCGGCGACGATCAGCGCGCCGCCGCCCAGCTCGAGCGCGATCACGAGCGGCAGCAGCGCGCCGGGCACGCCCTTGGAGGCCATGTAGGCCTGGGTGCCCGCGTAGGCGCCGAGCTTGCCGTAGCCGGCGACGAGAAACAGGACCGCGAGCAGCACGCGGCCGGCGAGATCCGCGGCGTTGCGCAAAGTGGCGTTCATGGCGTCCTCCCTCAGGCCGCGAGCCGTCGTTGAACGAGCAGGCCGTCGATCGCGCGCTGCGCCTTCAGCAGGGCGGTCTGCTTGTCCGTCTCGCCAATGGCGAGGCCTTCGGCGTAGACGAACTCGATGTCCTCGATGCCCATAAAGCCCAGAATCTGGCGCACGTACGCGGTCTGGGTGTCCGAATTCGTTCCGGCGTAGCGCCCGCCGCGCGCAGCAAAGACGTAGGCCTTCTTGCCGGTGAGCAGTCCGAGCGGGCCGTTCTCCGTGTAGCGGAAGGTCTCGCCTGCGCGGGCCACGTGATCGAAGTAGGCCTTGAGCGTCGAGGGCACGCCGAAGTTGTACATCGGCAGACCGAGCACGATCACGTCCGCGCGCCGGAGCTCGTCGATCAGCCGGTCGGAGTAGGCGACGACCGCCTTCTGTTCGGGGTCGCGCGCCTCCTCCTTGGCGAGGAACGCGCCGAAGCGCTGAGCGTCGAGGTGGGGCACCGGCTCCCGCCCGAGGTCGCGTTGTAGGTGCGTGGCGCCGGGGTTCGCGGCAAGCCAGCCCTCAACGAAGCGGGCCGCCAGCAGGCTGGACTGCCCTTGGCCGGAATAGAGGCTGGTATTCAGTTGGAGCAGGGTTTTCATCTTGGGTCCTCAGTGGGAAAGCGGTTCAGGGCCCTATTTAATATTGACTCCACTGGTTATCTAGTAGAAAAATGCGGCAGATATAATCGAAATATTAGATATATGATCTCCCTCGAGCAGTGGCGCGCCTTGGTGGCCGTCGTCGACGCCGGTGGCTACGCGCGGGCCGCGGACGCGCTGAACAAGACCCAGTCCTCGGTGACCTACGCGGTGCAAAAACTCGAGTCGGTGTTGGGGGTGAAGGCCTTCGAAATCAGCGGCCGCAAGGCGCGGCTGACGCCGGTGGGCGAGCTGCTCGTGCGCCGCGCACGCGGCCTGCTGGACGACGCGGCGGCGATCGAGCGCTCGGCGCGCCGCCTTTCGGCAGGCTGGGAGGCCGAGATCGGGCTCGCCGCCGAAATCGTCTTTCCGCGCTGGTTGCTGTTCAAGGCCCTCGGGGTGTTCGGCGCCGACAGCCCGCACACCCGCATCGAGGTGCTCGAGTCGGTGCTCGGCGGGACCCAGGAGGCCCTGGCCAGGCGCGAGGTCGACCTCGCGATATCGGGCATGGTTCCGCCGGGATTCGCGGGCGAGCCGCTGCTGCGGCTGCGCTTCGTGCTGGTGGCGCGCGCCGACCACGCGCTGCACCGGCTCGGGCGCGAGCTCACGCTGCAGGACCTGCGCGCCGAGCGCCAGCTCGTGGTGCGCGAATCCGGCTCGCGGCGTGCCACGCAGACCTGGATCGACGCGCCCCGGCGCTGGACGGTGGGCCACATGGCGACTTCGCTGGAAGCGGTGCGCGCGGGCTATGGCTACGCCTGGTTCCCCGAGGAGATGATTCGCGCCGAGCTGTCCGCCGGCTCGCTCAAGCCGCTGGCGCTGCGCGAAGGCGGCGAGCGCTTCGCACAGCTCTACCTCGTCTACGCCGACCGCGACGGCGCGGGGCCGGGCGTACTGCGCCTGGCCGAGACATTGCGCGAGACAGTGAAGAGCGAGTGCGTGTCACGCGGCGAACCGAGCGGGTAGAATCGGCCGAAACCGAGCATGGAGATGCGCGCAGCATGGCCAACGAACCTCGCACTACCGATCTGAACCTCGACCTCGCGGGGATGTATCTCGAGGAGACCTTCACCGACCGGCGCGTGGGCACGATGCGCCGGCTCACTCCGGTCAAGAGCGACGGCTCGCCGGATACCGCGCGCAAGCTGATCTATGTCGGCGAAACCCAGGTCATGACCCCGATGGGGGCGCTGCCGATCGCATTCGAGATCGAAGCGGCTTCCCTCGACGAGGCCGCCGGCAAGTTCGGCGGTCTTGCGAAGGCGGCGATCGAGCGCGCCGTGCGCGAGCTGCAGGAAATGCGGCGCGAGGCGGCTTCCCAGATCGTCGTGCCGCAGGGCGGCTTGCCGCCCGGCGGGCTGGGCGGCGGCAAGATCCAGATGCCCTGAGCCCCGCCGTGGCGAGCACCGACCGTTACGACCTGCCGCTTACGAGCAGCGTGGCGGCGCGGGACGCCTACGTCGCCGGCGTGGACTGCGTGCTGTCCGCGAACGTCGGCGCGGAAGAGCACCTTGCCCGCGCCCTCGCTGCCGATCCCGAGTTCGCGCTGGCGCAGATCGCGCTGGCCCGCGTACTCTTTCTGGCCGCCAAGGTTGCGCAGGCGCGCGAGCACGCGGCGCGCGCGCGCGAGCTCGCCGGCAAGGCGACGCCGCGCGAACAGAGCCACGTCAACGCACTCGCCCTCGGGATCGAGGGCAATCCGGTCGGCTCGCTCGAGGCCATCCGCGCGCACGCGGCCGAATATCCGCGCGACGCCATGGTGCTCGCGCCGGCGGCGGGCGTGTTCGGCCTGTTCGGCTTCAGCGGCCGCGCCGGGTGGGAAGACGAGCTGTACGAATTCTTCTCGGCTCTGGCGCCGCACTACGGCGACGACTGGTGGTTCCTCTCCGCGCTTGCGTTCGCCGCCTGCGAGACCGGCAGGCTCGACGAGGCCTGGCAGCGGATCGAGCAGAGCATGGCGGCCAATCCGCGCAATCCCCACGGCGCGCACATCAAGGTGCACGTGCTCTACGAGCGCGAAGAGCACCGCGCCGCGCTCGACTACCTCGAAGCCTGGATGCCGGCCTATCCCAAGCAGGGGCTGATGCACTGCCACCTGTCCTGGCACGTGGCGCTGGCGGCGCTCGCGCTGGGCGAGCGCGAGCGGGCCTGGCGGGCCTATCGCGAGGGCGTGCATCCGGTCGGAGGCGCCTGGGGGCCGCCGCTCAACGTCGCCACCGACGCGCCTTCGTTCCTCTGGCGAGCGGAGCTGGCCGGCGAGGGGCACCATAGCGGGCTCTGGAGCGAGGCGCGCGACTACGCGCTGAAGAGCTTTCCGAAGGCAGGGGTGCCGTTCGCCGATGTGCACATCGCGCTCGCCTGCGCCGCCAGCGGAGACGGCGAAAACCTGGAGCGCATCATCAGGGAGCTGGACGTGCGCGAAGCCGCCGGCAAGCTGCCGCCCGGCCCGGTGGTGCCCATGCTCGCGCAGGCCTTCGCGGCCTACGGCAGGAGCGAGTGGACCCGCGCGATCGGGCTGCTCGAGGGCGCGTTGCCGGACACGGTGCGCATCGGCGGCAGCCGGGCGCAGCGCGATCTCGTCGGCCTGACGCTGCGGGGCGCCTGCATTCAGGCCGACCGGACGATGCCGCTGAACATCCGACCACGGAGGAGACCCGAATGACCAGGTCCGTACTCATCACCGGTGCCGGAAGCGGCTTCGGGCGCGGTGCCGCGATCGAACTCGCAAAGCGCGGCCACAAGGTGATCGCGACGGTCGAGACCGACAAGCAGGCCGCGGAACTCTCGGCCGCCCACCCGGAGCTGACCGTCGTCAAGCTCGACGTCACCGATCCGAAGGACGTCGCGAAGCTCGATCAGTGGGACGTAGACGTGTTCGTCGCGAACGCCGGCATGGGCCAGACCGGTCCGCTGAGCCTCGTTCCGATGGAGCGCCTGCGCGCGGTGTTCGAAGTCAACGTCTTCGGCACCTTTGCCACGGTCCAGCGCGTCGCGAAGAAGATGCGCGAGAAGCGTGCGGGCCGCATCCTCATCGTGTCCTCGATCGGCGGCGTGCGCGCCGGCGTGGGGTCCGGGCCCTACACCATGACCAAGCACGCGCTGCAGGCGCTGGGGGGCGCGCTGCGCGCCGAGCTCGCGGCGTTCGGGGTGGACGTGGCGCTCATCAACCCGGGGCCGTTCGCCACCGGCTTCAACGACCGGATGGCGAACAACCCGGGCCCCTGGTTCGACCGCAACACCGCCGCGCCGGAGGACGTGGCGGTGATGGACTCGCTCGTGAAGCGCATTACCGTCGGCCAGCTCGACCCGGCCGACGTCGTCAAGCGCTACGTCGAGCTGGTCGAGGCAGACAAGACCGAGCTCGTGAATTTCATCCCGCCCGACATCATCGAGCGGATGAGCCGGCCGAAGAGCGCCTGACCGGGCGCTTCACCGGCGAGGGCAATTGCAAGAATTGGACAGGGCCGGCGGCGCCTGCGAAGGATTTCCTCGCCCCGTGCGGCGGCGGGATCGATACTGTGATCGCGGTGAAACGCAGGTCCGGCCCTCAAATGGCCGGAAGGGCTCCGGTGGCTCCTCCTCTTCCCTGCCGGTGCCCCGTTTAATTCCCCTGGCGCACCCTGCCGCGCCAGGGGACTTTCCTTCGCTTTTCCTCTAGCGGCTGTCCCGGCATAGACTTATGCCATGGACATGACAGCAGGGCAGGTCGACGCCGCGCCGGTGAGAACCGAGCATTTCGACGTCGTCATCGTGGGCGCCGGAATCTCGGGCGTGGGAGGCGCTTATCACCTGAGGCAGCAGTGCCCCGGCAAGTCGTTCGTGGTGCTCGAGTCTCAGGAGGGTTACGGCGGCACCTGGCGTACCCACCGGTTCCCCGGCATTCGCTCCGACAGCGATCTGTACACCTTCGGCTACCGCTTCAAGCCCTGGACCGGCGCGCCGATCGCGACCGCCGACAGGATCCTCGCGTACATGGGCGCGGTGATCGAGGAGAACGATCTCGCCCGCCACATCCGATACCGGCACCGGATCCTTTCAGCCAGCTGGTCGAGCGAGGACCGGCGCTGGACGCTCGAAGCCGAGCGGACCGGCAGCGGGGAGCGGGTGCGTCTCAGCGCGAACTTCCTCTGGATGTGCCAGGGTTACTACCGGCATTCCGAGGGCTACACGCCGCAATGGCCGGGCATGGAGCGCTTCACGGGGGCGATCGTCCATCCGCAGGTCTGGCCGCACGACCTCGACGTTGCCGGCAAACGGGTGGTCGTGATCGGCTCGGGCGCGACCGCGGCGACGCTGATCCCCGCCCTTGCCGGCAAGTGCGCGCAGCTGACGATGCTGCAGCGCTCGCCGACCTTCTACATCACCGGCCGCAACGCGAACGAGCTCGCCGACATGCTGCGCGAGCTCGAGGTGCCCGACGAGTGGGTGCACGAGATCGTCCGGCGCAAGATCCTCAAGGATCAGGCGGTCTTCACGCAGAGATCGCTCCGCGAGCCCGAGGTGGTCAAGCAGGAGCTGCTATCGGTGGTGCGGAAGTTCCTGGGCCCGGATTTCGACGTCGACAAGCACTTCACGCCGCGCTACCGCCCCTGGCGCCAGCGCATCGCGTTCATCCCGGACGGCGACCTGTTTCGCGCGATCGGGGAGGGCAAAGCCGAGGTTGTGACGGAGGAGATCGAGGCCTTCACCGAATCCGGCATCCGGCTCAAGTCCGGCGAGGTGCTCGAGGCCGACCTGGTCGTCACGGCAACGGGCTTCAATCTCAACGTGCTGGGGGACATCGCGTTTGCGATCGACGGCAAGCCGCTCGACTTCTCCGAATCGGTGACCTATCACGGCGCGATGTTCACCGGCATTCCGAACCTGGCGTGGGTTTTCGGCTATTTCAGGGCTTCGTGGACGCTGCGCGCGGACCTGATCGCCGACTTCGTGTGCCGGCTGCTCGCGCACATGGAGGCGCGCGGCGCCACCATGGTCGTCCCGGAGCTGCGAGCCGGGGAGCGGGACATGCCGCTGCGGCCCTGGATCGACACGGAAGACTTCAACCCGGGCTACGTGATGCGGGGGATGCACCTGCTCCCCAGGCAGGGCGATCGCATGCCGTGGCGCCACCTCCAGGACTACTGGACCGAGAAGGACGCGCTGCCGCGCGTCGACCTGGAGGACGGCGCGCTGGCCTACCGCTGAGCCGTCGCCTCAGTCGCGAATCGATTCGAAGATGTCGCGAAAGCGCTCCAGGCTGTGCCTGAACGCCTCGAGCACGTCGGGGTCGAAGTGCGCCGGCATGGTGCGCTCGTTGCCGACGGTGAGGATCTCGACCGCTTCCTCGTGCGTGAGAGCCTGCTTGTAGGGGCGCTTCGAGCGCAGCGCGTCGTACTGGTCGCAGATGTTCATGATCCGGGCCGAGATCGGGATCGCCTCGCCCTTCAGCCCCGCCGGATAGCCGCTGCCGTCCCAGCGCTCGTGGTGGTGCAGCGCGATCTCGGCGCCCATGCACAGGTAGGGCGAATCGCCGTCGCCCAGCAGCTGCGCGCCCAGGCCGGCGTGCGTCTTCATGACTTCCCATTCCTCCGGGTTGAGCGGGCCGCGCTTGGTCAGGATCGCGTCCGGAATCGCGATCTTGCCGATGTCGTGCATCGGGCTGGCGTAGTGGATAGTCTCGCAGAAGCTGTGGTCCATGCCGAGGGCGTGGGCGATGTCCTCGGTGTAGTAGCTGATGCGCTGGATGTGGTTGCCGGTTTCCTGGTCCTTGTAGCCCGCGGCGCGGCAAAGCGTGGTGATGGTCTCGCGGTAGCTCTCGATGACCTGGCGCGAGCGTTCCTCGACGCGCTGCTCGAGCACGCGGTTCTGGTCGGCGAGCAGGTTGTTGTACTGCTTGAGCATGAGCACGTTGCGCACCCGCAGCGAGAGCTCGTTGCGGTCGATCGGCTTGGAGACGAACTCCTGCACGCCGGCCTGCAGTGCGCGCAGCTTGGACTTGGGGTCCTCCAGCGCGGTCACCATGATGATCGGCATCGTGCGGGTGTGCTCCGCTGCCTTGAGAGTTTCAGCAACCTGGAATCCGTCCATCTCCGGCATCATCGCGTCTAGCAGAACGACGTCGTGCGATCGCGCGTCGGCCTTGGCGACCGCGGCGACTCCGTTGTCGGCGAGTTCGACCACGTAGCCGTCGCTCTGCATCCACTTGCGCAGCAGCAGGAGAATGCTCTCGTCGTCGTCGACGATGAGCACCGAAGACTTTCTGTCCGTCATTTTGCCGCTCCGGGGCGGGGATCGCGAGAAAGCGTATCATCGTCGAGCCGGCGCCAAAGTGCTTTTCTGCTATGTAAATTTTGGTTTTGCCGCGGCGCCACGCGGCCGGGCGAAGTTCATGTCTGTGTATTTTTTTGGCATGTCTGAGACATATTGACCATGGCAGAACGGTTCGACCTGATCGTATTCGGTGCCAGCGGGTTCACCGGGCGCCTGGTGGCCGAATACCTGCACCGCAGTTGCGTCGTCGGCGGCGGGCTCGCCTGGGCGCTCGCCGGACGCAACCTCGACAAAATCGCCCGGGTCCGGCGCGCGATCGGCGCGGACGAGGCGCTGCCGCTCATTGCGGCCGACGCTTCCGATGCCGATGCCATGGCAGGGCTGGTGAAGCAGTCGCGCGCCATTCTCACCACTGTCGGACCCTACCAGCGCTATGGCCGCGGGCTGGTGAGCGCCTGCGCGCGGGCCGGCACCGACTACGTCGACCTGTGCGGCGAGCCGGTCTGGATGGCGCAGATGATCCCGCTGCTCGAGGAGCCGGCGCGGGCGAGCGGCGCGCGCATCGTGTTCTCGTGCGGCTTCGACTCGATTCCCTTCGACCTGGGCGTGGTCTTCCTCCAGAACGAGGCTCAGCGGCGCTTCGGGCGGCCTTTGACCCGGGTGCATGGACGCGTGCGCAAGATGAAGGGCAAGCCTTCGGGCGGCACGATCGCCAGCGCGCTCGCGACGATCGAGCAGGTGGTGCGCGATCCCGCCGCAAGGCGGACGATGGTCGACCCCTTCGCCTTGACCCCCGGCTTCAAGGGGCCGCGGCAGCCTGCGGGCGATTCGGCCGCCTACGACGAGCTGGCCAAGTCGTGGACGGCGCCGTTCATCATGGCTCCGATCAACACCAAGAACGTGCATCGGACGAACGCGCTCCTCGGCCATCCCTGGGGCCGCGACTTCGTCTACGACGAGCGCATGCTGGCCGGCGACGGCGCGCGCGGCGCCCGGCGCGCGAAGAGAATGAAGCGCGCGATCGCGATCCAGAACGCCCTGCTCGCGTTCGCCCCGACGCGCGCGCTGTTGAGGCGCTTCGCCCTGCCCAAGCCGGGCGAGGGGCCCGATGCGCGCGAGCGCGAGGCGGGCGGCTACGAGCTGCTGTTCGTCGGCCAGGCGGCCGACGGACGGACGCTGCGCGCGTCGGTGCGCGGCGAGGGCGACCCCGGCTACGCCTCGACGTCGAAAATCATCGCCGAAAGCGCGCGCTGCCTGATCGACGACGTCGACCGCGCCCGGACCGGCGGCGGCGTATGGACGCCGGGCGCGGCGATGGGCATGACGCTGGTCACCCGGCTGCAGGAACGGGCGGGACTGACCTTCGCGATCGAATCCTAGTTGAACGGGTCGAGCGGGTAGACCGGCCGCCGCACGCGCCGGAAGTCGAGCGTGGAGTAGTCGGAGGTGCATACCCCGGTGCCGGCGCACTCGATCACGCTCTTCGCGAGGGAGCCGAGGCCGGCGCGCCAGTGCACGCGGCTCTTGAGCATGAGGTAGCGCTTGCGCGCAGGGTCGATGCCGAGCGCGCGGAAGGCGCCGATGTCGTAGGGCTCGCTGTGGCGCGAGATGACGGCGATCTCGACCTTGCCGGTATCGAGCACGGCCGAAAGGCCCATGTCCATCTTCTCGCCGCGCGCCATCGGACCTTCGTTACGGTAGGTGCCGTCGATCATTCTCTTCACGGTTCCGCTCACCTGGCGCGGTTCGCCCTTCAGTCCCAGGCTCGGCATGTCCGACTTGCCGCCGAGGTCGAGCGTGACCTTCGCGCCCGTGCCGGCTTCTTTCATCTGCCGCACGGCCCGGGGATCGCAGATCGCGAACGCGGCGGCGTCGTCCAGCCCCGCATCCAGAATGGCGCCGAGCACGGTCATCGTGTCCATCGTCCCGCCCGAGGCGCAGTTGTCGTAGTGGTCGAGCAGCACCACCGGGCCGCCCGCGGCCTGGCGCGCGCGGGCGAGCGATTCCGCGAGCGGCTCGACCTCGTAGACGAAGTCCGCGCGAGCGCTCCACGCCATCTCGAGCAGCTCGTCGCACCAGTCCCGCGCCCGTGCCGCATCGCCGTCGGTCACCACCACGGCGGAGGCGCCCGCCCAGTGAATGTCGGCATGCGGGAAGCCGACGAAGAAGCTGGCCGCCAGCGCGCCCTGCTTCTCCATCTCCCGGGCGCGGCGCTGGATCTGCAGGTTGGGCGCATCGAGGCTCGACTGGCGCATGACATGCGGCAGCATCGGCCGGTGGCCGCAGGCCATCGCGGGACGCGCCTTGCCCGCGAGCAGGTCGAGCACCGGCTTGCCGGCGCGCATGCCCGTTTCGTACATGTCGACGTGCGGGTAGGTCTGGTAGCCCGCGAGCACGGTCGCGTGCTCGCACATGGCCGGGAAGAGGTTGGTGTGCATGTCGAGCGCGACGCCGATCGGCAGCCCGGGCGCGAGCTTGCGCAGCCGCGCAAGCAGCTCGCCCTCGCCGTCGTCGTGGTGCTCGGTCACCATCGCGCCGTGCAGATCGAGCAGCAGCGCGTCGCAGCCGCGCCGCACCGCGTCCAGGATGCGTCCCGACATCCATTCGTAGGCGCCGGTCTCGACCGGACCGCTGGGCGCCGCGTTGCCCGCCACCGGCAGCACGACCTCGGCCCCGGCGCGGTCGGCGAGGTCGATGAAGGCGCCGATCGCCGAACCGGTGTCGCGGAACGCCTCGCGGATCTCGTTGCCCTCGAGCGGGGTCTCCCCGCCCTGCGCAAAGCGCGCAAGCGGCGTCGGCACCGGCGAGAAGGTGTTGGTCTCGTGCTTCATCTGTGCGATCACGAGCTTCATGCACGCAGTCCTCAGCTGAGCGTCTGGCCGCCGTCCACCACAATGGTCTGGCCGGTGATCCAGCTCGCCAGGTCGCTGGCGAGGAACAGCACCGCGCTCGCGATCTCCTCGGGCAGGCCCATGCGGCCCCAGGGAATGGAGCGCAGGGTGTCATCGTAGAGCCTGCGGTTGTCGCGCTTGCGCTGCTCCCACAGGCCGCCGGGAAACTCGATCGAGCCCGGCGCCACGCAGTTGACGCGGATTTTCTTTTCCGCCAGCGCCGCGGCCTGGCTGGTGGTGTACTGGATCAGCGCCGCCTTGACCGCGCCGTAGGGCGCGATGCGCGCGCTCGAGTGCAGCCCGGCGATCGAGCTGATATGCACGATCGAGCCGCCCCCGGCGCGCTCGATGAGCGGAATCGCCGCGTGCGAGGCGCGCACGCTCGCCATCAGGTCGACGTCGATGCTTTTCGCCCAGCCGGCTTCGTCGTCGCTCGCACCGAAGCCCGAGGCGTTGTTGACCAGCAGGTCGACGCCGCCGAGCGCTGCGCCCGCCTCGGCGACGTAGCGCGCGACCTGCGCGCCGTCGGCGAGATCGCAGGCCGCGGCATGGACCTTGCCGCCGTGGCGCTTGAGCTCGGCCTCGGTTTCCTTCAGCGTCTCGGCGCCGCGGGCGCAGATCGAGACGCTCGCCCCGGCCGCGGCGAAGGCGAGCGCGATCGCGCGCCCGATGCCGCGGCTGCCGCCGGTGACGACCGCGTTCCTGCCCTTGAGAGAAATGTTCATGCCTCGCTCCCGTGCCGGATGCAGACCTTGCCGAAGTGCGCGCCGCTTTTCAGGTAGGCCATTGCCTGTTTCAGTTCATCGAAGGCGAACACGCGGGCGACCACAGGCGCGACCTCGTGCAGCGCCATCGCGCGCAGCATCGCCTCGAAGCCGTCGCGGTTGCCGACCCCGATCCCCACCAGGCGCGCCTGCTTCATGATGATGCGGCCGAGCTGGGCGGTCATGGTGCCGCCCGAGAGCACGCCGATGATCGAGATCGTGCCGCCGGTGCGCACGCACAGCAGCGACTGGGGCAGCGTCTTCTCGCCGCCCAGCTCGAGCACGTGGTCGTAGCCGCGCCCGCCGGTGATTGCGAGCGTCGCCTTGGCCCATTCCGGCGTCGTCCGGTAGTTGACCGCGGCGTCCGCGCCGAGCGCCTTCGCGCGCGCGATTTTCTCGTCGCTCGAGGAGATCACGGTCACGTGCGCGCCGGCGAGCTTGGCGAACTGCAGCGCGAACAGCGCGACGCCGCCGGTGCCCTGCACCAGCAGCTTCGCGCCGGGCGCGAGGTGGTCGGCCACCATCAGCGCGCTCCAGGCGGTGAGCGCGGCGCAGGGCAGGGTGGCCGCCTGCTCGTCGGAGAGGTACTCCGGCACTTTCACCACGCCGGCCTCGGACAGGCACATCAGCTCGGCCATGGTGCCGTCGAGCGGCCCGCCCAGGGCGTGCGCGGAGCGGTCGGGCTGCGGCGGGCCGGAGATCCAGCCCTGCGTGAAGCAGGGGCAGGCGCGCTCGCCGACCTTGACTCGCGTCACGCCCGGGCCGGTCTCGATCACCTCGCCGACGCCGTCCGAAAGAGGGATCAGAGGGAGGGTGCCGGTGTGCGCGCCGTAGCCGCGGTCCGGCACCAGCAGGTCGCGGTAGTTGAGCGAGGCGGCCTTCATCCTCAGCAGCACCTGGCCCGGTCCCGGCTTCGGGTCGGGGCGCGTCGCGAGCTGCAAGTGCTCCATGCCCCAGTCGTCCTGGATCTGAAAGACCTTCATATTTGCGCTTCCGCGAGCGGAGATGCGAAAGTGCCGAGTATATGAAACCTGGCAGGCAAGCGCCGTCCTCGCGCATCGTTCTGCGACCCCACCGGCCCGGCGACCTCGGCTGGGTGGTCGAGCGCCACGCAGTGCTCTACCGCGAGGAATACGGCTGGAACGAGCGCTTCGAGGCGCTGGTGGCGCAGATCGCGGCCGATTTCCTGCTGCGCCACGATCCGAAGCGCGAGCGCTGCTGGATCGCGGAGCAAAACGGCCGGCGGCTCGGCTCTGTCATGCTCGTCAAGCAATCGCCTGCCGTCGCCAAACTGCGCCTGCTCTTTCTCGAACCTTCGGCCCGCGGCCTGGGCCTCGGTCGCCGCCTGGTCGAGGCCTGCATCCGCCACGCGCGCCGCTGCGGCTACCGCAAGCTCGTGCTCTGGACCCAGAGCGACCTCGTCGCCGCGCGCGGGATCTACGCGAGCACCGGCTTCAATCTGGTGCGTAAGTCGCGCCACCGCGGCTTCGGCCACCCCCTGGTGGGCGAGTACTGGGAACGGAAGCTCTGAGCCTACTTCCTCGGCTTGTAGCTGAACTTCTGGCCCCCGATGGCGGCCTCGTACATCAATCCGCCCTTCGCGACGGTGAAGACGGCCATCCCCCTGTAGTACTTGCCCGCGGTCTTCGCGGACTTCTGGTTGCCGCTCGCACCGGCGGCGGCCCCTGTGGTGCCGGCGTGCGCCGACGCGCCCGCGGTGAGGGCCACCGCGGTCGCCTGGGCGCCGAACTCGAAATTTCCCTTGGTGAACAGGTCGAAGGCCGCCTTGTTGCGGAAGAAGATGATCTGGCTGTAAGCCTCCACGCCGAGCTGCGCGCCCACGCTGACCTGGGTCATCGAGGTATCGCCGACGTACTTGCCGTGCCGGTATACCCGGCCGGTGCCGTGGGCGGCACCCACCACCATGCCCCCTTTGCCGATGACGGGGAATACGGCGTAGCCATAGCTGTCGGCAAAGAACTTCCCGCTCTCGCCCGCGTTGCGGAATACCCGGATCGTGTCTGTGTACTCGTCCGCGTGCGCCCGGGCGAACGGCAGGGCGATCAGCACGGCGGCGAGCAGATGAAATAGTCGCTTTTGCACGACAGATGTCCTCCAGGATGTGTGACAGTACAGACTACACCCGAGCGGTGCGGGTTCCACAGCTGGCGACGTGCGCATCGAATCAAACGAATGCAGACCGAAACCGTGATCAATTTTACGGCGCGGGGATGAGCGCGGGCGTAATCTGCCGGAAGGTACCCGCAGGGAGTCGGAGATGAAAATTCTCGTCGCAGTGCTCACCGCCGCCGCGCTCGCCGGCTGCGGCGCGGACGTCGCCACCAGCGCGGCGACCGCCGCTCAGTTGAAGAAGCAGGAGCTCGAGCAGGGCCAGCAGACGAAGCAGATGATGCAGCAGAAGATCGACGCCGCGATGCAGCAGGTGCGCGAGCGCGCCGCCAGCGACGCGCAGCAGTAGGGCGTCCATTCCGCGCCGCAACCGCGGCGCCTATACTACGAGGCATGGGCAAGAGACGTTGCACCTGCGGCGCCGAGGCCGACGTGCGCCGCGGCACCCGCCGCCGCGCGGACGGCCGCGACGAGGCGGTCTACCGGGTGGTCTGTCCCGTCTGCGGGCAGCTCGGGCCGGCGATCCCCGCCGAGGGCAAGGACGAGGCGAGCGCGATCGCCGAAGCCGTCGCGGCCTGGAACGAGATGATCGCGCGCCTGCGGCCGCTGGAAGCCTGATCAGGCCGCCTTGCGCAGCAGCGCCTGCGTTCCCGGGTAGCTCGCCCGCCGCACGCAGCTCTTCTTTCCCGCGTCGCCCCACGGTTCGAGCGCTTCGGCGCGGCGCAGGAAGGCGTCCGGATCGAGCACCCAGTAGCCGCCCAGGCTGGTGACGCCGCGCGCGAACAGAGGGTCCGGAAAGCAGCTCGCGGAGGGTCCGATGAGCGCGAGCTCGTCGGCGTGGCGGCAGTAGCCGAGGATGTCCTCCAGCGTGTCGTTGAGCAGCACGGTGCTGGTGGAAACGATCTTGTTGCAGTCGGCCAGCCGCCTGGGGTCGAGCGTAACGGTCAGGCCCGGCTCTTCCTTCACGAGCTCGGCGCGCAGCTCGAGCACCGTGAGCGGCAGGCCGAGCGCGCGCACGCGCGGCACCAGCGGCGGGAAGTAGCCGATCATGCCGACGCGGTCGCCGGGCCGCAACGCGAGCGATCCGAGCGAATCCGCGGCGAGATCGGGCTCGTAGCCGGCGCGGCGGAAGACGTGCTGGGTGACGGCGTTGATCGCGGCGAGGCCCAGCGCGCGCTCGACCGGGTCGCCGGAGGCGAACAGGCGCGCGATCTCGAGCGCGGGCCTGCCCGCGTAGTCGGCAGGCGCATGCGCCTGCAGGCGCGCAAGCGTGTCGCCGAGCAGGACGAAGGCGGTGCCCACGCTGCCGTCGTCGAGCCCCAGCGCGCAGAACTCGCCGGACTTGCCGGTGCCCTTGCGATCGGGCGGGAACAGCGCCCGCGCCACCCCGGGCAGCCGCAGCGCCGCCGCGGCCTGCTCGACGAGCGTCAGTAGCTCGGCGCCGATTGTCATACACTGCAGCCTAACCACAGTCGACTGAAGGAGAGGAGCGAATGATCCACGTCGTCGCCGTCATCACGGCCAAACCGGGAAAGCGGGAGGACATTCTGCAGCATTTCCGCGCCAACGTGCCTGCGGTGCGGGCGGAGCAGGGGTGCATCGAGTACGGCCCCGCAGTCGATGCGGTCCCCGCGCCGGCCATGCAGACCCCGTTCGGTGCCGACAGCTTCGTCGTGCTGGAGAAATGGGAGAGCATGGACGCGCTCAAGGCGCACGCCGCCGCCCCGCACATGGCCGCCTATGCGGCCAAGGTGAAGGACCTGATCGCGAGCCGCGTGATTCACATCCTCGCGCCGGCCTAAGCCATTGCGTAGAGGCGAAGCGCGTTGTCGTGAAACAGGGCGCGCTGTTCCGCGGCCGAAAACGATGCCGCAATCTCCAGAAACCCTGAATAGATCTGATCGAAGCTCGCGCACAGGCTGTCGACGGGGAAATTGCTGGCGAACATGGCGCGCGCGACGCCGAATATCTCGATCGCGGAGAGCACGACCTCGCGGTTGAGGGCCGCGCTCCAGCGCGCGCCGGGCACGCCGAGGCCGGAGATCTTGATCGCCGCGTTCGGGCAGGCGGCGAGCTCGCGCAGCGCCCGCTTCCAGCCGGCCAGCCCCTGTTCGCTGCGGTCTGCGGGCAGCCCGGTGTGGTTGAGCACCAGCGTCGTGTCCGGAAACTCGCGGCACAGCGCCGCCGCGTCGGCGAGCTCGGTCCACGGCGCCTGCAGGTCGAAGCGCAGGCCGTGGCGGGCGAGCCGAGCATACCCGGCGCGCCAGCGCGCCTCGCGCATCGCCCCGCGGCGCGGCTTGTGGCGAACGCCGCGCACGAACGGGAACGCCGCCTGGCGCTCGAGCACCTGCGCGGCGTCGTCGCGGTCGAGCCAGGCCTGCGCCACCATCACCGTCGGCAGGCCGGTCTCGCGACGCAGCCGCTGCACCCACGCGGTCTCGCCGAGCGGGTCGCGCGGATCCCACTCGGCCTCGACGTAAACGGTCTTTGCGACCTCGTACCCCGCGGCGTCAGCGGCGTAGTCGGCGGGCAAGTACGGGCGCCGCAGGGCTGAATAGTCGCCATAGCGAAACCGGATCGGCGTCGCGTCGCACAGCCAGGGATGGTAGTTCACGCGCGGGTCCCAGAAGTGCTGGTGCGCGTCGATGATCGGAAACGGCGGCCTCACGCCGCCATCCTAGCCCAGGCCGAGCAGCGCGAGCCTTTGCGCCGGCGCCCCCGGCGCAGTACATTGTCGGCGCCCGTCAATGCGAGGAGGAAGGCGTCCGATGATCCGTGCCACCATGCAGCGCGTGCCGCTGTCGCTCAATCACTTTCTGGAGCGCGCCGGCAAGCTGTTTCCCGAATCCGAGATCGTCAGCCGGCTGCCTGACAAGTCGCTCAAGCGGCATCGCTTCGCCGACTTCTACCGCCGCTCGCGCCGGCTCGCCGCGGCGCTGCTCGCCGCCGGCCTGAACAAGGGCGACCGGGTGGCGACGCTCAGCTGGAACCACTACGCGCACCTCGAGTGCTATTTCGGCATCCCCGCCGCGGGCGGGGTGATGCACACGCTCAACCTGCGCCTGTCGCCGGACGACATCGGCTGGATCGCGACCCACGCGAAGGACCGCTTCCTGGTGGTCGACGACGTCCTGCTGCCGCTTTTTCGCCAGCTCGAGGGCAGGGCGAAATTCGAGAAGGTGATCGTGGTGCCGTTCTCGGGCCAGCCGGTCGACAAGGCTTTCATCGACTACGAGGCTTTCCTCGCGGGCGCGCCGGAGGAATTCGATTACGCGCCGCACGACGAGGACGACCCGATCGCGATGTGCTACACCTCGGGCACCACCGGCAGGCCGAAGGGCGTGGTGTACTCGCACCGCTCGACGGTGATTCACTCGCTGATGGCGAACCAGCCGGACTTCTGGGGCCTGTCGGCGAAGGACAGCGTGCTGCCGGTGACCCCGATGTTCCACGCCAACTGCTGGGGCGTGCCCTACACCTGCGCGATGATGGGCGTGAAGCTGATCTTTCCGGGGCCCCACCTGCACCCGCAGGACCTGCTCGACCTGTTCAAGGCCGAGCAGCCGACCTACTCGCTCGGCGTGCCTTCGATCTGGATCGGCATGGCGCAGCTGCTGGAGGCCGACCCGGTCAACAACCGGCTGCCGCAGGGCATCCGCATGCTGGTCGGCGGCGCGGCGATGCCCGAGTCGATGATCCGCCTGTACGCGAAGCACGGCGCGCAGGTGACGCACGGCTGGGGCATGACCGAGACCAGCCCGCTTGCCTCCGCCGCCTACATCAAGCCGGAGCTGCGGGGCGCGAGCGAGGACGAGCGCTTCGCGCGCGCGGCGATGGCAGGGGTGCCGGTGCCGATGGTGGACCTGCGCATCGCCGGCGAGGACGGCGGCGAGCAGCCCTGGGACGGCAAGAGCGTGGGCGAAATCCAGGTGCGCGGCCCCTTCATCGCGGGCGGCTACCACGACGTGCCGACCGATCCCGAGAAATTCACCGCCGACGGCTGGCTGCGCACCGGCGACGTCGCCGCGGTCGATCCGCACGGCTATATCCGCATCGCCGACCGCACCAAGGACCTGATCAAGTCGGGCGGCGAGTGGATCAGCTCGGTCGACATGGAGAACCTGCTGATGGCGCACGACGCGGTCGCCGAGGCGGCCGTGATCGCGGTCGCCGACGAGAAGTGGGGCGAGCGCCCGCTCGCCTGCGTGGTGCTGAAGAACGGCAGGCAAGGCGCGCCCGACGATTTGCGCGCCCATCTGGCCTCCAGATTCGCCAAGTGGCAGCTGCCCGACCGCTTCGAGTTTCTCGACGCGATCCCGAAGACTTCCACCGGGAAATTCTGGAAGGTCAAGCTGCGGGAGCAGTTCCGCTGAGGTCGATGATGACCGCGCCGCGCCGCGCCGGGCTGGTGCTGGCACTCGCGCTCGGCCTGGCCGCCGGACCGGCGCAGGCGATCGACGCGCGCGACCTCGACCGTTGCGCGCGCATCGATCAGCCCAACGAGCGCCTGGCGTGCTACGACGCGCTGGTGCCGCGGCCCAGATCCAGCGAGAAGCCGCCCGCCGGGGCGGCCGAGCGCTCGCCGATCGACCAGCGCTGGGGGGTCGGCGTGACGGGCACGCTGTTCGATATCCTGCCGCACAAGCCGACCTACATGCTGGTGGTCGATCACAGCAACAGCCTGAACGTCTCGCCCATGACGCCGACGCATCCGGCGCCGGCGCCGGCGGACCTGCGCGCGAACCAGGCGATGTTCCAGCTGAGCGCGAAATTCAAGGTGGTAGACCTGCAGCGGAGCATCGGTGCGTCGCTTTGGGCCGGCTACACGCAGAAGAGCGAATGGCAGGTCTACAACCCCACGGTATCGCGTCCTTTCCGCGAGACCGACTACGAGCCGGAGCTGATGCTCGCCTTCCATCCCGACCGGCATTTTCTCGGGCTGCGCTGGCGGCTGCTCAATTTCGGGCTGGTGCACCAGTCGAACGGACAGTCCGATCCGCTGTCGCGCAGCTGGAACCGCGCTTACGTGCAGTTCGGTCTCGAGCACGACCGCCTGGAGCTGCTGCTGCGCCCTTGGTGGCGTATTCCGGAGAACCGCGGCAACGACGATAATCCGGACATCATCGACTACATGGGCTACGGCGACGTCGTGGCGAGCTACCGCGTCAACCGGCAGACCTTCTCGCTGCTGGGACGCTACAATCCGCGCACCCATAAAGGAGCGTTGCGCGCGTCGTGGAGTTTTCCGGCGTGGCGGCGCATGCGCGGCTATGTGCAGGCGTTCAGCGGCTACGGCGAGACCCTCGTCGATTACAACTGGCGGCAGACCACCTTCGGCTTCGGCATCGCGCTGACGGACTGGCAGTAATGCAGCCGCTGTATCTGACCGGATTGAGCATCGTGAGCGCGCTCGGCGCGGGGCTGGAGCGCACCTTTGCCGCGTTGCGCGAAGGCCGCGGCGGCCTGCGGCCGAACGATTTCGAGCCGTTCCCGCCGGCGACCTGGATCGGCCGTGTCGACGGCCTCGAGTCGGCGCCTGTCACCGGCGGGCTCGCGCGCTTCGATTGCCGCAATAACCGCATCGCGCAGCTCGCGCTCGCTCAGGACGGATTCGAGGAAGCGGTCGCCCGGGCGCGCGAGCGCCACGGCGCGGCTCGGATCGCGGTCCTGCTCGGGACCACCACCTCGGGCATCCTCGAGACCGAGCTCGCCTATCTGCGGGGCGGCGACACCGGAAAAGCGCTCGCCGCGCGCGACTACGCCGCCACGCACGGCATGTTCTCGATCACCGATTATGTGCGCCGGCGGCTCGGCCTGGAGGGGCCGGCGGCGACGGTGTCCAACGCCTGCGCCTCGAGCGCCAAGGTATTCGCGCAGGCTCAGCGCCTGATCGAAGCCGGGATCTGCGACGCCGCGGTGGTAGGCGGCGTCGACAGCCTGTGCCTGACCACGCTCTACGGCTTCCGCTCGCTGGAGCTTCTGTCGGAATCGCCCTGCCGGCCCTGCGACGAGGCGCGCGACGGGATCTCGATCGGCGAGGCGGGCGGCTTCGCGCTGCTGGAGAAGTCGCCGCCGCGCGGCCGCGCCGCGGTAGCGCTGCTCGGCTACGGCGAGAGCAGCGACGGTTACCACATGTCCTCGCCCCATCCCGAGGGCAAGGGCGCGCTGCTGGCGATGAGGGATGCGCTGGCCCGCGCCGGGACGCAGCCCGGCGAGGTCGACTACATCAACCTGCACGGCACCGGAACGCCGGCCAACGACCACGCGGAGGACGCCGCCCTGTACGCGCTGTTCGGCGACGCGGCGCGCGCGAGCTCGACCAAGGGCTGGACCGGGCACACGCTCGGCGCGGCCGGCATCGTCGAGGCGGTGATCGCGGCGCTGTGCCTCGTGCACGGCTTTCTGCCCGGCACGCTCAACACGACGCGGCCGGACCCGGCGCTGCACACGCGGGTCATGCTCGAGAGTGAAACCCGCACGCTTGAGCGCGTGTTGAGCAATTCGTTCGGCTTCGGCGGCAACAACTGCAGCCTGCTGTTCGGCCGTTTCGCCTGATGCGAGTCCATGTGCATGGCGTCGGCGTGGTGGGGCCGGGGCTCGACGGCTGGGCCGCGAGCTGCGAGGTGCTGGCCGGCCGCGCGAGCTGGACCGAAGCCGAGCCGCGCGTGCCGGTTCCGCGCATGCTGCCGGCGGCGGAGCGGCGCCGCTGCAACGCCGCCGCGCGGATCGCCCTCGCGGCGGCCGAGGATGCGCTGGCGAAATCGAGCTGGCCCCTGTCCGAGCTGGCCACCGTGTTCGCTTCGGCCGACGGCGATGGCGCGGTGACGCACGCGTTGTGCGAATCATTCGCGGCGCCGGAACCCGACGTCTCGCCGACCCAGTTCCACAACTCGGTGCACAACGCGGCCGCAGGCTACTGGGGAATCGCCACCCGGTCTTCGCGTCCGTCGACCAGCCTCGCCGCGGACCAGGACTCGTTCGCCGCCGGGCTGTTCGAGGCGACCCTGCAGGCGGCGCTCGATCCGGGCCCGGTGCTGCTCGCCGCATTCGACCTTCCGCTGCCGCATCCGCTCTCGCTCATGCGCCCGCGCCGTCATGCCTTCGCGGCCGCCCTGCTGCTGAGCGGCGCGCCGCGCGCCGGCGCGCTCGCGGCGCTCGAGTTGCGCCTGGCGCCGGGCGGAGCCTCGGGCGCGCTGCCGAAGGCGCTCGAGGCCCTCGCCGACAACCCGGCCGCGAGATCCCTGCCCCTGCTGGCGGCGCTGGCGGCCGGCTCGGAGGCGGAGGTCGATGTCGGCGCGGTGGGCGGGTCGCGCCTCGTGGTGCGCTGCGGACGATGATGCTCGGGCGCGAACGGATCGCCGAGCTGATTCCGCAGCGCGGCGCGATGTGCCTGCTCGAGCGGGTCGTCTCCTGGGACGACGCCGGCATCGTCTGCGCGAGCGCGAGCCACCGCCGCGGGGACAATCCGCTGCGCGCGCGCGGCCGCCTGCACGCGGTGGCGGGCATCGAGTACGCGGCGCAGGCCGTGGCGCTGCACGGCGCGCTCGCGGCGCATGGCGGCAAACCCATCGGGCGGGGCGTGCTGGCGAGCCTGCGCGGAGTCGAGCTCCATGCCGAGCGGCTCGACCTGATCGAAGACGAGCTGCTGGCGAGCGCCGAACCGCTCGTGGTGCAGCAACGGCACATGCTGTACGCTTTCCGGGTCGAGGGCGACGGCCGCATCCTGCTCGAGGGGCGCGCCGCGATCGCGCTCGTTGACGGGGCCGACGCATGAAGCGCGCCGTGGTGACGGGGGGAAGTGGTGCGCTGGGAGCGGCGATCTGCCGCGCTCTGGCGGCAGCCGGCATGCACGTGATCGTGCATGGCCACGCGCGCGCGGAGCGCGCCGAGGCCCTGGCGAAGGAAATCCGCGGTGCGGGTGGGAGCGCCGAAGCGGTCGCGTTCGACGTTTGCGACGGCGCTGCGGCGGCGCGCGCGCTGGAGGAGCGCCTCGAGCGCGACGGCCCGATCCAGGTCGTCGTCAACAACGCGGGCGTGCACCGCGACGTGCCGCTTGCCGGCATGTCGGAGGCGCAGTGGGACGAGGTCGTCGACGTCTCGCTCAAGGGCTTCTTCAACGTGACGAGGCCCCTGCTGCTTCCGATGATGGCGACGCGCTGGGGCCGCATCGTCAGCGTGTCCTCGATCGTCGGGCTGACCGGCAACCGCGGTCAGGTCAACTACGCCGCGGCGAAAGCCGGGCTGCACGGCGCGACCAAGTCGCTCGCGATCGAGGTCGCGGCGCGCGGGGTCACGGTCAACGCGGTGGCGCCCGGGATCATCCGCTCCGAGGGCACCGACGCCGCGGTGCCGGACAGCGTGGTCGAGACTCTGGTGCCGATGAAGCGCCGCGGCACGCCCGAGGAAGTGGCAAGCCTGGTCGGCTACCTGGTGTCGGACGCCGCCGCCTATCTGTCGGGCCAGGTCATCTCCGTCAACGGCGCGATGGCCTGAGCGCGCCATGACCGTGCCGCACAGCACGGACCTGGTGGCCGTGATTCCTGCCTTCGACGAGGCGGCCACCATCCGCGGAGTTGCCGAGCGCACGCTGGGCGAGGTCGGCGCGCTGATCGTGGTCGACGACGGCTCGCGCGACGGAACCGCCGCGGCGCTCGAAGGCCTGCCGCTCGAGCTCTTGCGCAATCCGTGCAATCTCGGCAAGGGCGCGAGCCTGTGGCGCGGCATGCAGCGCGCGCTGGAGCGCGGCGCGGGCGCGGTGCTCACGCTCGACGGCGACGGGCAGCACCGGCCCGAGGATATTCCGGCGCTGCTCGCCGCCCATCGCGAGCGGCCCGAGGCGCTGGTCATCGGCTCGCGCCGTCATCTGCGCGCGGACATGCCGGCATTGCGCTACCGCGCCAACCGTTTCGCGGATTTCTGGATCGGCCTGGCGGCGGGCTGCCGCTTCGCCGATACCCAGTCGGGTTTTCGCGTCTACCCGGCGCGGCTGCTGCGCGAGGCGCGCGCCGAGCACGGCCCGTCGGCGCGCTTCGCTTTCGAGAGCGAGATCCTGATCGAGGCGGGCCGCCTGGGCATCGAGAGCGTGGACGTGCCGGTGACGGTCTCCTACCGTGGCCTGGCGCGCTCGAGCCACTTTGCCAATCTCGCCGACGTGGCACGGATTGCCGCGGTGGTGGCGCGCCGCCTGTTCGCGCGCTACGCCGGGTCGCGCCCGAAGCCGGCCGACAAGAACAGCGCGAGCGGCGTGCCGAGCAGCACCGTCTCGCCGATCGCGCGCAGCACCGGCGTCGACGACAGCGAAAGTGCGCCGGCCGAGCACAGCACGGCGAGAGAGCAGACGGTGAGCGAGAGCAGCGTGCGCCGCCGCTCGTCGGGATCGCGCGGCGCGCGATTGAAGAACAAGGAGTAGTTGAGACCGGTTCCGACCACGAACAGCAGCGCCACGAGGTGGAACAGGGTGAGCGGAGCACCCAGCAGCGGCAGCGCGACGGCCTCGAGCCCCGCCGCGAGCAGCACCGGCAGCAGCACGCGCGCCGCTTCGGCCGAGTCGCGCAGGCCCCAGGCAAGCAGCACGAACATCGCCGCCACCCCGAGCGCGGTCAGCTCGAGCGTCTGGCTCCGGTAGCGCGCGATCATGCGGGAGGTGGCGCGCCGCAGGTCGAGCAGGCGCGCGCCCGGCGCACGCAGCGCGTCGAACCTCGCCGCGAGCGCGACGGGGTCGCCCGCGCCGCGCAGCGGGATCAGCGCGATCCATGCACCGCGCAGCGGAAACAGCAGCGAGTCGAGCTTCAGGCCCAGCCCGGTGCCGCGCAGGTCCGCGGCGGTGAGCAGGGGACCGCTGCGCGCGCGCTCGACGTCGCGCAGGAAAGGCTCGAACAGGCCGGGTCGGAACGGCAGGCCGCGTTCGGCTTCCGCGAGCGCGCGCCGCAGGGCCGGCGCCGCGGGCAGCGCGGCGCGGCGCTCGCGCTGCAGAGTCTCGCTCGGCAGAATGTCGCTCGCCGTTTCAAAGCCGGCAATCAAGCCGTCGCCTACCAGCCGGCGCAGCGCCGGCTCGAGCGCCTCGCTGCGGAGCAGGGCCTGCTCGCGCCCCGGTGCGCGGACCACGATGACGGCTCCCACGTCGGGCGCCTTCAGCTCGGCGCGCAGCTGCTGGTCCATCCGCCGCTCGGAGGCGGGAATGGGGTTGAGCGTGCCGAGGTCGTCGTTCCACATCGGGCCCGTGCGCAGCGCGGCGGCCGCCGCGGCGACGAAGAGCGCGGCCCAGGCGGCGCGGCGGATCAGCCGCTTGCGCCGCACCAGCGCGCTCCAGGCGAGCAAAGGCTCGAGCCGCGCCACCGCCACCGGTTTGGCGGGCGCGATCTCGGGCAGCACGTAGCGGGTCACCAGGCCCGCGGCGAGGATCGCGGTCATCAGCATCAGGCCGAGCTGCGCCAGGCCGACGAAGCTCGAGAGCAGCATGCTCAGGCCGCCGAGCACGGTAGTGAGGACGGCGAGGCGCAGCGTCGGCCACACCCGCTCCAGCGTCGTGCGCAGCGAGTCGCCCGGCTGGTTGTGAATGAACAGATAGCTCGGATAGTCGACCGCTTCGCCGAACAGGATCGCGGCGAAGCCGAGCGAGATGCCGTGGATCGAGCCGAACGCGAGGCTGACCAGTGCGATGCCGGCCAGGATCCCGCTCGCGATCGGCAGGAAGCAGGCCAGTGTCAGCGTCGCCGAGCGATAGACCAGCAGCAGCAGCGCGAGCACCGCTGCGCCCGCGATGAGCGACAGGCTGGAGGCGTCGGCACGGATCAGCGCGCGCGATTCGACCGCGAACACGCCCGGACCGGTGAGCGTGAGCGTCGCGTCCCGGGCGCCCTCCGCTGCGGCGAAGGCCGAGCGCACGGCCTTTACGGCCTGCGCCTGGGCGTCGAGGTCGGAGGCGGGTACGCGCGTCTCGGCCACCAGCAGCGCGCGCTTGCCGTCCGGGGAGAACCAGACCCCGTCGCGGGTTGCCGGCCCGGCGTCCGGCAGCGACTCGAGATAGCGGCGCGCTTCCCCGGTCGGGTCCGCCGCGATGCGCCCGCTGAGCATCGGGCCGAGCGGCGAGGCGAGCGCCTGCAGCGCGCGCTCGAGCGCCGCGTGCAGGCCCGCCGAGGTAAAGCGCGCCGGCGCGACCGCGGGGCTGAGCAGGTAGCGCCAGCGCTCGACCAGGGCGCGGTCGGCGGCGCCGAAGCGCGCCTCCCCGTTGTTGACGTAGGCGAAAAGCGGGGACGCCGAAAGACGCTGCGCCAGCGAGCGGCTCGCCGCGGCCAGCTTGTGTGGCGCGGCGCCGGCGATGCCGATCAGCATCATGCGCGAAGCGACGCCTTCGCGCAGCTGGTGAACGAGCAGCGCCTGGTCGGTGTCGAGCCGCGCCGGAAGGAAGGCCGTGAAATCGCTCGTGATGCGCGCGCGCGAGGCGAGCAGGACGCTGCACGCGAGCAGCGCGAGCCAGGCCAGCACGACGGCGCGCCCGCGCAGCGTCAAGACGAGTCCGCCTGCAGCGTCATCACGCTCGAGTTGCCGCCGGTCTCGAGGACCCGGATCGACGAGATGGCGGGCCCGCTGCCGCGAAACGTTATCGATTTGATGTAGCGCACCATATCCTGGTCGCGCGGCTCCAGCCTGAGGGTCCAGTCGCCGGCGGTGCCGCTGAAATCGACGTAGTAGTAGCGCTCGAGCGTCGCCAGGTCGCCGCCGAGCGTCGCGCGCAGCCCCTCGACGAAGGCCCATGCCGCCGGGTGGCCGCGCAGGGCGTAGCGGCGCGGCTCGTCGTCGGCGCGTTCGATCAGCAGGCTGTCGCCTTCGATCGAGGTCCGCTCGCGGTATGGCTTGGAGACGTCCTTCTCGATGCGTCCGCCGCGCAGATATGAAAGCTCGCCCGACAGCTCGAGCGGCTTGGTCAGCGCCGCCAGGTGCCGGATCTCGATGAAGCGCACCCTGGAAACTTTCACCGCAGACAGCAGCTTCATCACCTGCTTCAGTCCGCCCGGCTGCGCCGCCGCGCTTGCGCAGGCGAAAGCGAGCAGACAGGCGAGCGCCGCCCGGTAAAATGGCCCGCCGCCATGTTTCAAAGCGTTGTCAGCCTGTCGTGGAAAGAGATTGCGCATCGCCGCCGCGCGGGATTCGAACACGCCTATCGCAAAAAGACAACGGCGGCGCTCTTGTCGTTGCTCGCGCTGTGCGCCTGCGCCGGACCCTCGATCGAGCAGGTGCGCGCGTTGCCGCCGAATGCCCCGCCGGCGCGTTTCCTGCTCACCTTCGACGACGGACCCAGCACCTGGGAGCCGTACAACCCGACGCGCGCGATCCTCGACGCGCTCGCTCGCAATTCGGTGCAGCCGGGGATCAAGGCAGTGTTCTTCCTGCAAACCCGCGATCCGCGCGCCGGCGGGTCGGCCGCGGGAAGGGCGATGATGCGCCGCGAGCACGCCGAAGGCCAGGTCCTCGGCGTGCACAGCGGCTCTGCGCGCGGTCACATCGACCACTGCCTGATGCCGGACGCCGAGCTCGCTCGCACGCTCGCCGACGCCAAGCGCGACATCGCCGCGATCACCGGGCGCGCGCCCGACCTGGTGCGGCCGCCCTTCTGGGACTACGACGCGCGCACGCTCGCGGTCTACCGCGGGCTCGGCCTGCATATGCTCCTTACCGACGTCAGCGCGAACGACGGCGTGATCTATTTCTGGAACGTCAGCCTGCGGCGGCGCGCCCACATCCGGGACGAGCTCGCGACGCTGCGCGAGCGTATCGCCGCGGGAAAGCTCCCGGTCGTCGACGGCGTGATACCGGTAGTAGTCGCCTTTCACGACACCAACACCTACACGGCGCACCACATGAGGGAGTACCTGCACATCCTGACCGGGGAGGCGGCGGACGTCGGGCTGGTGCTTGCGCCGGAGCCCTTTTACGGCGGCGCCGCGGCGATCGAGCGGGCCGCGCGGGCCCGGGCGCTGGCGGCAGGCTGGCAGGACCGCCCCTGTCCTTGACGCCGGGCGCCGGCGCCCCTTACATAGGCGCATGGCGCCTGGCGCGCCGTCCTTGGAGGAGGAGACGATGCCATTCCGCAGCCTGTATCCGGACGTCCAGATTCCGGAGACTCCGCTCGACAAGTTCGTCCTCGCCGGCGCCGCCGCGCGCGGCGACAAGCCGGCGCTGATCGACGGCCCGAGCGGGCGCACCATCACTTACGCGCAATTGCCCAGGCTGGTTGCGCGCACCGCAGCGGGCCTCGCCGCGCGCGGGCTCAAGAAGGGCGAGCGGCTCGCCATCCTGAGCCCGAACCTGCCGGAGTACGCCGTCACCTTCCACGCGGTCGCTTCGCTCGGCGGGGTGGTCACGACCGTCAACCCGCTCTACACCGTGACGGAGGTGGCCAAGCAGTTGCAGGATTCCGGCGCAAAGTTCGTGGTCACCGTCCCGCCCTTTCTCGCCACCGCGCGCGAGGCCGCGGCGCAGGCGAAGGTGGAGGAGATCTTCGTCTTCGGCGAAGCCGAAGGCGCGACTCCGTTCGCCGCGCTGCTCGCCGCCGGCGACACGCCGCCCGAGGTCGCGATCGAACCGCGCAAGGACCTCGTGGCGCTGCCTTATTCGAGCGGGACCACGGGCATGCCCAAGGGCGTGATGCTCACCCATTACAATCTCGTCGCCCAGATGTGCGCGATCGAAGGCGTCACCGACGCGGAGCTGGTCTCTCCGCAGGACACGGTGCTCGCCTTCCTGCCTTTCTTCCACATCTACGGCATATCCGCCTTCCTCGACTTCAGCCTCTACCGGGGCGCGACGCTCGTGACGATGCCGCGCTTCGATCTCGAGCAGTATCTGCAGCTGGTGCAGAAGCACGGCGTGACGATCCTGCACGTGGTGCCGCCGATCGCGCTCGCGCTCGCCAAGCACCCGATCGTCGACAAATTCGACCTGTCGAAGGTGCGCGGGGCGTTCTCTGCTGCTGCGCCGCTCGGCGACTCGGTCGCCGACGCGCTCTACGCGCGGCTGGGCTTCCGCGTGTCGCAGGCCTACGGCATGACCGAGGTGAGCGGCGCGAGCCATCTCGGGCCGACCACCGAGGACAAGATCAAGCCCGCCTCGGGCGGCAGGCTGATGCCGAACACGGAGTGCAGGATCGTCGACGTCGCGAGCGGCGAAGAGGTCCCGGTCGGCGAGCAGGGCGAGATCCAGGTGCGCGGGCCGATCGTGATGCAGGGCTACTTCGGCCAGGCCGGCGCGACCGCCGCGACGATCGACGACGAGGGCTGGCTGCGCACCGGCGACATCGGCTACGTCGACGCCGACGGCGATTTCTTCATCGTCGACCGCACCAAGGAGCTGATCAAGTTCAAGGGTTTCCAGGTGGCGCCGGCCGAGCTCGAATCCGTGCTGCTCGCCAACCCGGCGATCGCCGACGCCTGCGTCATCGGCATCGCCGACGAGGAGGCGGGCGAAGTGCCGAAGGCCTACGTGGTGAAAAAGGGCGAGATCGGCGCCGACGAGGTGATGGCCTGGGTCGCCGAGCGCGTGGCGCCGTTCAAGAAGCTGCGCGCGGTCGAGTTCATCGACCAGCTGCCGAAATCGCCCACCGGCAAGCTGCTGCGCCGCGTGCTGAAACAGCAGGAGCGCGATCGCGCCGCCGCTCAGGCCGGCGCCCAGAAATCGTAGAAATTGAACCAGTTGTAGGGCGCGCGACGGCAGTGGTGCTCCAGCCGCGCGGCGTAGCGCTCGACCCAGGGACGCAGCGAGGCCTCGCGGTCGCGCCGGTCGAGCTCGATGCGCTCGGCGAAGGTCTCGAGGCGCACCTCGTAGCGCCGCCCGCCCCGGTACAGGCCGAAGGCGAGGATGACCGGCGCCTGCAGCAGGCCCGCGAGCAGCAGCGGGCCGAACGGAAAGCGCGCCGGCGCGCCGAGGAAGCTACAGGCGCATGTCCGCTCGTCGCGCAGGCTGCGGTCGGCGAGGATGCCGACGATCTCGCCGCGCTCGAGGCATTCCTGCGCACGCAGCAGCGACCCGGGGTGCCCGAGCGGAATGACGCGCGGTGCGGCCTCGGGCGCGAGCGCGTCCATCACGCTGTTGACCTTTTCCGCGCCTTCGACGCGCATCAGCATGTTGACCGGCGGCGCGCCCTCGGCCAGCCCGGTGGCGCGCAGGACCTCGAAGCTGCCCAGGTGCGAGCCGAGCAGGATGAAGCCGCGGCCGTGGCGCAGGTCGGACAGCAGCGCGGGCGGCGCGTCGAGCCGCACGTCGAAGTAGCCGTAGCGTCCGGTGCGCAGGTAGACGCGATCGTGGATGGTCGAAGCGTAGGCGTGGAGATGACGCATCACGTCGGCCGGGCGCGGCGCGCGGCCCAGCACCCGCCGCAGATAGCCGGCCGATGCCCGGCGCGTGCCGCGCGAGAACAGCGCGAAATAGGCGCAGATCGGGTAGAGGAAAGCGCGTCCGACGCGGCGGCCGAGCGCGAGCGTGACCCAGACGAGCGCGCGCATCGCGGCGCGGCTGCCGCGCTCGCGCTGCGCGAGCCAGGCGCCGCTCAAGCGCCGATCTCCGCGCTGCCCGCGGTCAAGCGCCGATCTCCGCGCTACCCATGGCGAAGGTCTCGCCCCCGCGCACGAGCCTGAAGCGCACCGAGTCCGGCGCCGGGGTCTCGATCACGATCCGGAACCGCTCGCCCGGTGCGAGCGGCGCGAGGAACTTGACCGACGGCAGGCGCGCCAGGCGGGCCTGCGGGCCGAGCGCGGACTCGATCGCCTGCGCGACATGCTCCAGCAGCACGACCGCGGGGACCACGGGATTGCCCGGAAAGTGTCCCGGCAGGGCGGGGTGGGCCGGATCGATCGCGGTCTCGATTTCGAAGCTCATCGCGCGGCCGCCCGGCGCAGCAGGGCTTCGAGCCCGTCGCGCGTGATCTTGCCGTTGGCCGCGCGCGGCAGCGCGTCGACCAGGTAGAGCGGGCGCGGCAGGAAAACCGGATCGAGGTCGCGCCGCAAGGCGCCGAGAATCGAGGCCTTGCTCGCGTCCGGCGCGACCGCGAACGCCACCGGACGCTGGGCCCCTTCGGGCATGTAGAAGACCCCGTCGGCAACCCCCGGCACGGCGCGCAGGCGCGCGTTGAGGTCTTCCACCGAGCTGCGCTTGCCCGCGACCTTGATCATGTCTGCGATCCGCCCCAGCAGGCGGAAGCGGCGTCCGTCTTCGATCTCGACGCGGTCGGTGAGCGTGAAAGGCGAATCGAGATGTCCGCCGCGGACCCTCGTCGCCCCGTCTTCGCTCTCGAGGGTCAGCCCTTCGCAGAGCGTCCAGAACGGATCGCGCGCGCTTCGTCTGAGCGCCATCATGCCGGTTTCGCTCGAGCCGTAGATTTCCTCGACCGGGCAGCGCCAGAGCTCTTCGGCGGCCTTCGCGAGTGGCGCATCGAGCGGCATGGTCGAGGAGATCACCCCGCGCAGGGCGCCGTGCAGCTCGAGGCCGTCGCCGACGCAGGCGCGCAGCTGCAGCGGCGTGGTCATCAGCCAGCGCGGCGCCGGCGCCGATTCGATCGCGGCCTTGACGTCCGAGGGCAGCAGCGGGCGGCCGGCATCCACCGCGCCGCGCCACTGCAGCGGCAGCATCACCGTCGCCTCGAGGCCGAACATGTGCTGCGGCGGCACGGTGCCTATGATCTGCGGCGCGATCGAGGGCCCCAGCCCGAGATGCCGTCCCAGCGCAAGCGCGCCGCGCACCAGCGAACCCCAGCTCTTCACGTGCGGCGCCGGCCGCCCGGTGCTGCCGGAGGTGAACACCACCGCCGCCGGCTGCCCGGCCGGGAAGGCCGGCATCTGGCGCGGCGGGGCCGCCGCCGCGTGGCCGGTCGGGCGCACCACGCGCACGCCGCGGGGCACCCCGTCGTGGTCGGCAATGCAGCACAGATCGTCGAAGCCGCGGCAGATATCGCGGATCGCGGCGTCCCCGCTGCCCGGCGGCAGCAGGCTCAGGCGCTTCGCCATCAATGCCGCGGCATAGCCGACCAGAAAATGGTAGCGGTCCCGGCACAGGTTGAGCACGTGACGCCCGGGCGGCAGCGCGGCCGCGAGCGAGGCGGCGTCCGCCAGCAGCGCGGAGGCGGCAATCGGCTCCCCGCGGCGGCGCGCGACGGCGTCCTCCATTGCGTGCAAGCGAAGAAGCGGCAAGCCGTGCGCGGACGGCAGCCGCAGGTATTGCAGCATGTCGGCCAGGCGCTGGCGCGGCAGATGGCGAAAGCGCACGCGGCGCCAGGCGAACTCGCCGAGAAACAACGCCGCGATCAACGCGGGGCTGGCGGCGTAAACGAACAAAGCCCACACGCGTTCGGAACCGAACGCCGCGAGCCCGGCTGCGGCGGCCGCCATCGCGGCGAGCAGAAGCGTCCACAGAAGCGTGACGCGCCGCGTGTAGGCGGGAATGCCGTGCGGCAGAACCCCGCCGTGCGCGTGGCGCGCGAAGGAGGTGACGAGCGGCTCGGCGCCCCGGCGCAGGGTACGGCCGAACAGCCAGCACAGCACGAGGTCGATGAGCACCGGCGGAGAATAGACCGCCCATTTCAGCGCCGCCCCTTCGGGCAGCGAGTTCAGCGCGACGCGGCTGAGAAGGGCGTAGAGAACGACCGCGCAGACCGCGACAACGGCGCGTCTACTTGGTGCGATGCTTTTCAATGTGCGCGGTCAGCGCCCGCAGCGAAGCGAAGATGCGCTCGTTGTCGGCGTCGTCGGAGCGCAGCTTGAAGCCGTATTTCTTCGAAACGGCGAGCGCGATTTCGAGCATGTCTATCGAGTCCAGCCCGAGGCCTTCGCCGAACAGCGGCGCCTCGGGGTCGATCTCGTCGGGGCTGATCTCGAGGTTGAGCGCCTGGACGATCAGCGCCGCCAGCTCGGACTCGAATGCGGTAGTCTGCATCTGCTTCGATTGCTCGTAGGTATATAAGTCGTGTCGGCCTAGAGTATAAATCGGCCCGGGAGACAGGATGAAAGATAGAATTCACGTGGTCGAGCGTTTCGCGGCCTTCGCGGAGACATCCCGGGCGAAACCGCTTGCGCAGGAGGTGCTGCACCACGCCAAGCGCGCGGTGATCGACTGGCACGCCGCGCTCTATCCGGGGGCCGTAATGGCGCCGGCGACGCTGCTCGAGCGGGCGCTGGCGGAGGAGCTCGACCACGGCGGGGCGCGGCTCGCGCTCGGCCGGCGGGCGCCCGCGCGCACGGCGGCGCTGATCAACGGCGCCGCCGCGCACACCGCCGAGGTCGACGACATCTTCCGCGACGGCATCTACCACCCGGGCGCGCCGACCATCGCCGCTGCGCTCGCGCTCGCGCAGGCGATTCGCGCTCCGGGCGCGGCGTTTCTGCGCGCGGTCGTGGTCGGCTACGAGATCTCGACCCGCATCGGCGCGGCGATGGGCCGCGCGCACTACCGCTACTGGCACAACACCGGCACCATCGGCTGCTTCGGCGCCTGCGCCGCCGCGGCCGAGCTGCTGGGCCTCGATCGCAATCGCTTCGCGCACGCGCTCGCAACGGTCGCCACCTTCTCGGCGGCGCTGCAGCAGGCGATGCGCGGCGACTCGATGTCGAAGCCGCTGCACGGCGGAAACGCGGCGCAGGCCGGACTGACCGCTGCGCTGGCGGCGCGCGAGGGGGTGATCGGTTCGCTGGATGTGTTGGAAGGCGAGGCAGGCTATGGTCGCGCGATGAGCGACGGCCCGGACTGGGACAGGGCGCTCGAAACGCTCGGACGCGAGTTCCACATCACCCGCATGACGTTCAAGAACCACACCTGCTGCGGCCACAGTTTCGCCGCGATCGACGGCGCGATGGCGCTGAAGGCGAAGATGGGAATCGAGGCAGGGGAGATCGAGCGCCTGCGGGTGGCCACCTACAAGGCGGCGCTCGACGTGGCCGGCATCGAGGAGCCCAGAACGCCGGCCGAAGGACGCTTCTCGCTCAAGTACGTGGTCGCCACCGCGCTGACCCACGGCAGCGTGCGCTTCGCCGCGTTCGAGCCCGGGCGGCTGCAGGACCCGGCGACGCGCGCGCTGATGCAGAAGATCGAAGTCTCGCTCGACCCGGAGCTCGACGCCGCCTTCCCGCGCCAGCGCGCGGCGCGCGTCGCGATCGAGGCCGCCGGCGCGCGCCGCGGCGAGTGGCTGCAGCCGACGCGCATCGGCGATCCGGACGCGCCGCTCTCCGACAGACAGCTCGAGGACAAGACCCTCGAGCTCGCGGGCCCGGTGCTGGGCGAAGCCCGTGCGAAAGAGTTGCTCTCGCGGCTGTGGACGCTCGAGAGCGCGCCCGACCTCGGCGCATGACCGATCTCGCGCAAGCGCTGTTCGCGCCGCGCGCGGTGGCGCTGGTGGGCGCTTCGGGCGATCCGAAGAAGAACACCGCGCGGCCGCAGCGCTTCCTCGCCAGGCACGGCTACGCGGGCGCGGTGCTGCCGGTCAACCCGACCCGCGCCGAGGTGCTGGGCGCGAAGGCCTACAGGAGCGTGGCCGAGGCGCCGCCTCCGGTCGACCACGCCTTCATCATGATTCCCGAGGTGGAGCGGGCGCTCGAGGACTGCGGCCGGGCAGGCGTCGCGGTGGCGACCGTGTTCAGCGACGGCTTCGCCGACGTCGGGGCCGAGGGCGCGGCGCGCCAGGCGCGGCTCGCGGCGCGCGCGAGGGAGCTCGGCGTGCGGCTGCTGGGGCCGAACAGCATGGGCGTGATCGACATTCCCGGACGGCTCACGCTGACGGTCAACGCGGTGCTCGAAATGGACTCGCTGCCCGCCGGCGGCGCGAGCATCGTGTCGCAGAGCGGCACCATGCTGGGCACCGTGCTCTCGCGCGGCGCCGCGCGCGGGCTGGGCTTCGCCAAGCTGGTGTCGGTCGGCAACGAGGCCGACCTCGGCGTGGGCGAGCTGGTCGAGCTGCTCGCGGACGACGCGGACACGCACGTGATCCTGCTCTTTCTCGAGACGGTGCGCGACGCGGAGCGCCTCGCCGCCGCCGCGCGCCGCGCGCACGCCGCGGGCAAGCCGGTGGTCGCCTACAAGCTCGGCCGCTCGGCGCTCGGCGAGCGCCTGGCGCGCTCGCACACCGGCGCGCTCGCCGGCAGCGACGCCGCGCTCGACGCCTACTTCCGCGACTGCGGCATCCTGCGCGTCGACATGCTCGAGACCCTGATCGAGATCGCGCCGCTGGTCGCCGGGCGCGCGCCGCCGCGCCTCGAGCCCGGGCGCGCGCCGCGCGTTGCGGTGGTGACCACCACCGGCGGCGGCGCGGCGAGCGTGGTCGACCGGCTCGGCCTGTCCGGCATCGAGACCGTTGCGCCCGGCAGCGACGCGCCGATCGTCGACCTGACCATGGCCGGCACCTCGGCCCAGTACGCCGCGACCCTCGCCGCGCTGATCGGCTCGCCCGAGTGCGACGCGGTGCTGGCGGTGGTCGGCTCCTCGGCCATGTTCCACCCGCAGCACGCGGTCGAGCCGATCCTCGGCGCGCCGCGCAGCGCCAAGCCGCTCGGCGCCTTCCTCACCCCGCACGCCGAGCAGTCGCTCGCGCTGCTCGCGCGCGGCGGCGTGGCGGCGTTCCGCACCCCGGAAGCCTGCGCGGATGCGTTCAGAGCGTACTTCGAGTGGAAAGTCCCGCGCGGGGAATCGATTGCGCCGACAATCGATATCAAAATTCAAAATCAAAAATACGACGAAAAGCGGGCTCTCGAACTGTTCGCCTCGCTCGGCATCGAGACCGCCGCCTCGCAGGTCGCGCGCGCGCCGGACTTCGGGCACGCCCTGCCGTATCCGGTGGCGGCGAAGATCCTCTCGGCCGAGATCGCTCACAAGACGGAAGCGGGTGGGGTCATACTGGGGATCGGCGGCGAGGTCGAATTCAGGGAGAAAGTGAAGCAACTGAATTCAAATGAAGTTCTGGTACAGGTCATGCAATCCGGCCATGGTGAAGCGATCGTGGGCTACCGCGACGACCCGCTGGTCGGTCCGCTCGCGCTGGTGGGCGCGGGCGGGGTGACGGCGGAGGTCTACCGCGACGTCGCGCTCGCGCTGGCGCCGGTGAGCGTCGAGGAGGCGGAAGACATGATCTCGCGGGTGAAGGGCCTTGCCGTGCTGCGCGGCTACCGCGGACTGCCGCGCGGCGATCTGCGCGCGCTCGCGCGGGCGGTCGCGGCGCTGTCGCGCCTCGCGCTCGTCCCGGGCCGGCCGGTCGCGGAGGCCGAGATCAATCCCGTGATCGTCAAGCGCGAAGGCGCGGTCGCGGTCGACGGGCTGGTGCTCTTGAAGGGATGAGCATGCCGCGCGATGCCCTGGCGCAGATTCTGCGAGCCGCCGGCGCCGCCGGGCTGCAGGCGCAGCGGCCCGAATTCCGGGGCTCGGACCCCGTGTTCAGAACGCGCTACCGCGTCGGCACCGCGGGCGCGGCTTCGCTCGCGGCGCTGGGGCTCGCCGCGGCGCGGCTGTGGCAGGCGCGCGGCGGGAGCGAGCAGCAGATCGAGGTCGACGTCGCCGCCGCCGCGGCGTCGTTGCGCAGCGCACGCTACCTGCGCGTCGACGGCAAGCCGGCGCCGGAAACCTGGGCGCCGCTGAGCGGGTTCTACCCGGTCCGCGACGGCTGGATCCGCTTCCACTGCAACTTCCCCGCCCACCGCGAGGCGGCCTTCGGCGTGCTCGGCGCGGTCGAGCAGTGCGAGGCGGGCGAGGCGGCGAGCCGCGGCTGGGCGGGCGAGGCGCTCGAGGACGCGATCCACGCCGCGGGCGGCTGCGCCGGCTACGTGCGAAGCGCCGGGGACTGGGCGCGCCACCCGCAGGCGCAGGCGATCGCGGCGCAGCCCCTGATCGAGATCGTGAAGATCGGCGACGCGCCGCCCGAGCCCTTGCCGCAGGCGCCGCGCCCGCTCTCGGGCGTGCGCGTGCTGGACCTCACGCGCGTGCTTGCCGGCCCGACCTGCGCGCGCAGCCTCGCGGAGCATGGCGCGGACGTGCTCAAGATCAGCGCGGCGCACCTGCCCGACATGGGCATGGTCGAGCTCGACACCGGAATCGGCAAGCTCGCGGCGCGGCTGGACTTGCGAGGGGACGGGGATTTGCGCGCATTGCGCGAGCTGGTGCGGGAAGGAGACGTGTTTTCGCAGTCCTACCGGCCCGGGGCGCTCGCCGCACGCGGTTTGTCGCCCGAGGCGCTGGCGCAGCTGCGCCCGGGCATCGTGTACGTCTCGCTGAGCGCGTGGGGACTGAGCGGCCCGTGGAGCGCGCGGCGCGGCTTCGACAGCATCGTGCAGTCGGTGAGCGGGATGGCGCACGCCCAAGGCGGCGGCGACAAACCGCGGTTGCTGCCGGTGTCGGCAATCGACTACGTGAGCGGCTACCTGATGGCCTTCGGCGCGACGCTCGCGCTCGAGCGGCGCGCGCGCGAGGGCGGCAGCTGGCTGGTGCGCGTTGCGCTGGCGCGGATCGGCAAGTGGATAACGGATCTGGGAGAGGTCGGGCCGGGCGCGGCCGACGACCTGCCTTCGGAGCTCCTCAAAGAGCTCCTGGTCGAGACCGACGCGCCCGACGGGCGCATCACGCATCTGCGGCCGGTGCTCAGGATGTCCGGGACCCCGCCTTACTGGGAGCGTCCGCCGGTACCGCTCGGCTATCACTCGCCGGCCTGGCCCGCCCGCTGACCGGCTTGGTCGGCAGCCTGTCCGGCTTGTCGGGACCCCAGACGCGGCTGTAATAGGTGTCGGCGAGCTGCAGCGCGCCGACCGGGTTGTGCGCGAGCACCCGGTCCTTGGTCACCAGCGTGGTGACGAGACCCTGCGAATGGCGGATGAACAGGCTGTCGTGCCCGACGCACAGGCCGACGATCACGTTCAGCTCGCAGCCGGCGCGGTTGAGCAGCTCGGCCTGCGAGAGCGGGTTGCAGATCGGCTCGAACGTCCCGGGGCGGATCTTCTCCTCGTCCTTGAGGCCGACCGCCTCCTTCGGCACGCCGCCGTGCTTGCAGGCGACCGAAGCGACTTCCAGCCCGTGGCTTTCGAGGATCGCGCTGAACACGCGCGAGAGGTCGACGAAGCTGATGCAGGTGGCGATGCCCACCCGCTTGAAGCCCATTTTCCTGGCGAACTGGCAGATCTCCTCCACCCGGGTCCACTTGCAGTAGCCCTCGCTCTCGACCACCGCCGAGACCTTCGCCACCTGCTCGAGGAAGGGATCGCGCCGGTAGGCGTCGGCCTCGAGGATCGCCTCCGGCTCGATCTTCGAGGGGCAGAATCCCGGTCCGCGCTCGTCGCCTTCGCCGACGCGGCAGGCGCGCACGGTGCTCGGGCAGTAGGCGCAGCCCGGGGTCTCGTAGGTCGTCATGGCTTGGCTCCCAGTACGTCCAGTCGAAGTTTGGTCTCGATCATGTTCTGCGGCGCTTCGCCGGTCGCCCCGGTCTTGCCGGTGGCGACGCGCGCCGCGTCGATCCCGGCGTCCTTGACCATGGCCTGCGAGACGGCGGCCGCGCGTTGCGTGCCGAGCGCTTCCAGCTCGGCGGCGGCAAGCGGATGCAGCTCGACCAGGCGTTTGTAGAGCGCCTCATAGAGCTCGCGATCGTCGCTGCCCTGGCCGAGCAGCGCCAGCGCAGGATTGACCCGGCGCGCCTTGCGGCCGGCCTTCTTCTCGAACTCGGCGGTGAACTGCGCCACCGCGTCCTTGCCCGAGCGGGCGGTCAGCAGTTTCTCGAGCGCGCGCTGCGTTCTGGCGTCGTCGAACGCCACCGGTCCGGGCTCCTCGCCCGGCGCGAGCTTTACTTTCTGCGCCGCCGCCAGCTCGCGGCGAACCTTGTCCTCGCGCAGCGCCTTGCCGTCCGCCGCTTCCTGGTAGCGGCCGTCGACGATCACCTTGAGCTGCGGGCGCTTCTGCAGGGCCTCGGCGACCTTCTTCAGCTTGTCCAGCTCGGTGGGCAGGACCCGGGCCGAGCCGGGATCGAACGCCACGGCATCTAGCTTCGCGGTGCCTCCGCCGAGCAGCGCGCCGAGCGCGCGGAAGGGTGCCGTGACGATGTTCTTGATTACCGTCGCGATCGCCTGCCAGATCAGGTGGCCGTAGCTGAACGAAGGGTTGTTGACGTCGCCGCTCACCGGAACCGCGACGTTGATCTTGCCGTCGGCATCGGTGAGCAGCGCGATCGCCAGGTCGAGCGGCAGGTGCAGCGCGTTCGGCGCCTCGACCCGATTGCCCAGGGCGAACTTGTCGAGCAGCACCTTGTTGTTGCCCTCCAGCTTGCCTTCCTTGATCTTGTACTCGAGGTCGAGCGAGAGCCGGCCCGAGGCGATCTTGCGTCCGGCGAAGGTGGCGCTATAGGGCGTCATCGGAACCATCTCGACGTTGCGAAAGACGGTGCGCAGGTCCATGAAGCGCTTGGGAGCGAAGGGGCTGAGGGCGCCGTCGACCCGAGCCAGGCCGGTCTGGTCGACGCGTCCCTCGAACTTCAGTTCGGCGCGGCTCGCGGGGTTCGACGAGATGCCGGTGGCGACTCCGCTGAATTCCCGCACCCGGGTGGCGAAGGGCAGCACCAGGCTGAGGTCGGAGAAGTCGACCGTGCCGCCATCCAGCCTCACCCGCTCGATCGACACGGGGAAGGACTTGCCGCCGTCCGAAGCAGCAGTCGCCGGGGTCTCCTGTTTCTTGAAGGCCGTCGCGAGATTGACGCTGCGGTCCTTGAACACCGTGATCTTCGCGCCGGGCTGGCGCACGCGAATCTCCTTCACGATCAGCCGGTCGGGCGCCAGCCCGAAGCGGATCCCGCTCGCCGAGAGCGACTTCCAGGACAGGAAGCGCTCGCCGCCCTGCGCCTCGTCGATCTCGAGCCCGGCGACGCCGAGCGCGCCGCTGGCGCGAAGCGTCGGGCGCGCTTTCCCGGTCCGGTATTTGAGCGTCGCCGACGCCGAGAGCTTGCCCGACTTGAGCTCGAGCGTCGCGTAGCGCGCAAGCGCCGGCTGCAGCGGGGCGAGGTTGAGCCGGGTCAGCTCGAGGCGCGCATCGGCTGCCGATCCGTCGGGTGCGAAGCTGCCCGTGGCGCTCAGGCTTCCACCCTGGGCCACCTTCAGCGCGGCCTCGAAGGGGACCGGGGCGCGCAAGTCGTCACTCAGGTTCTTCAGTATCGCGGAAACGTCGGCCAGCTCGTACGCCACCGCGGGCTCGAAGCCCCGATCGGCGAGCAAGACCTTCAGTCCGCTCAGCTTGAACTCGGCGAGATGAAAGTGCCAGGCGGCGCCGGGCCCAGGCGCGGGGCCCTGCGCGCGTTCGCCGGAGGCAAAGGACGCGAGCGGATCGATGTCGCCCTGCGCGTCGCGCACGATCCTCGCGTCGCCGCCGCGCACCGCCAGCTCGCGCAGCGCGACGTCGCGCTTGCCCGTGTCGATCGCGTCGCCCTCGAGCGTCACGTCGTCTAGCGCGGCGAAGGGAACCTTGTCCGCGCTCCGCGTAAGCGCGACCCTGTTCAACGCAAGCCGCAGATCGTTCGACGTCACGCGTGCTCCGGCCGCGCCGAACTCGAGCTGCGCCTTGGCCTGCAGCACGATCTCGCCGATTGTCAGCGCCAGCGGCGCCGCCCGGCTCTGGTCATTTACCCGGACGCCGACATTGGCGACCCGCAGCGCGTCGAGCCGGACGCGCCATGGCTCGCCGCCCGGGGCGGGCACGGCCGTTGCCGGCTTCGCCTTGGGCACGGCGATCGTCTGCCAGTCGAGCGTGCCGTCGCGCGCGATGCCGGCCGTCACCCGTCCGCCGCCGGTGTCGAGCTCCGCCACGCTGAGGGTGCGCCGCTGGAGGTCGAAGTGACCGCCGCTCGCCGCCACCTTCTGCAGCTCGAGCAGAGGCTGCTTCGCGCCGGGCTGGCGCAGCGACAGGTCGGTCAGCTTCAGGGTCGCGCCATCGAGCAGCAGCTGCGGCTTCCGGTCCACGAGCAGAAAACGGTAGTGGGTCGCGAAATCGACCGTCCCCGCCGGCAGATCGAGGCGGAATTCGTCCTGCACGAAGCGCCATATGTTCGCCGGCGTGAATTGCTCGATTCTGACCTCGCCCTCCGACGTGAGCGGTCGCAGCGAGACTTCGCCGCGCCAGCGCAGGGTGCCGCCGCCAGGAAGGTTTGCCTGCACCGTGTACGGACCCTTGCGCTCGGGCAGCGTCGAGACGTTCTCGAACTCGAAATTGACCGGTGCCAGCGTCGCGCTCGCCGGAGAGGGGCCTGAGCGGTCGACGTAGCGCAGCCTGCCGTCGCTCAACGCGACGTGCTTCAGCACCATCCGCGTCGGTGCTTGCCTCTTCCCGGCGGGAGCGGGCGGCCCGTCACCGCGCGCGCCTGCGAAGAGCTGCATCAGGTTGAGCTGCCCGTCGGGATGCGTCACCACGTTCAGGTCGAGTCCGTCGACCCGGATGTCCGCGAACACCCACGCCCAGCGCAGCAGGCTGGACGTCTCGAAATCGACGAACAGGCGCCGCACGCCGACGATCGGGGTTCCGTCGCGTTCCGCCAGCTTCAGGTCGTTGGCTTCGAGCGTGAGCAGGAAGGGATTGATCCTGACCTTGGCAACGCTCGCCTGTCGCTGCTGCAGGCTGTCGCGCGCGATGTCTGGCAGGTAGCGCACGACCAGCCACGGAAGCAGCAGGAAGCCGAACAGCGCGTAGGCCGCAAGCAGCCCCGCCCCCGTGAGGAACCACCGGTTGCGCAGAACGCGAGTCAGAGCTTGCTTTGCCTTGACGTCGGGCACCTGGGTCGATTGCGAAGCGCCGAGGCCACTACGCTATCCCCGGCGCCCGTGCACGCGGTTGATTTGGCTCAATATGCGGCCTCGCGCCAGCTTTCTGCGCAGGGCGGCCGTTGGGCTAACATGGAACGCCGCATAAGAAGAAACGCAAGGGGGAGGCGAAATGGACTGGAAATTGTTCGTGCAGCGCGTCAACGAAGACCGCCTCGTCGCCCGCCACGGCGCCGGATCGAGCTTCAACCTGCTGCTGAGGTGGGGGGAGGAGGACAGCCTGCTGCAGCTGCGCGACGGCAGGCTGGTGGAGCACCGCGAAGGGCCGTTCGTGATGCCGCAATGCGATTTCGCGCTCGCCGGGAGCGACGACGCCTGGACGCGGTTCGCGCAGCCGCGCCCCGCGCCGCGCGACCAGGACCTGTTCGCGTTCTTCCGGCGCGGCGAGATCACGCTGGCCGGCGATACGCGAAAGTTCTACGCCCACCAGATGTGCCTCAAGCTGATGCTCGCGAACCTGCGCGCGGTGGGAGCGCGGCCGTGAGCGGCGCGCTCGAGCCGGTCACCGGCCATTACCTGCGGTTCGATTTCGAGGGCCGCGCGCAGCGCGTGTATTTCGAGGAGGCCGGGCAGGGGATCCCGCTCCTGTGCCTGCACACCGCCGGATCCGATTCGCGCCAGTTCCGCGGCCTGCTGAACGAGTCGCGCGTGACCGATCGATTTCGCGTCGTCGCCTTCGATCTGCCCTGGCACGGCAGGAGCTCGCCGCCCGCGGGCTGGCAGCTCGAGCGCTACCGGCTCACGAGCACGTCCTACGTCGGCATCATCCTGGCGTTCATGGACGCGCTCGGCCTGGAGCGGCCGGTCGTGATGGGCTGCTCGATCGGCGGACGCATCTGCCTGCATCTCGCGCTCGAGCATGCGGCCAGGTTCAGGGCCATCGTGGGCCTGCAGTCGGCGGCCAACACGCCGCGCTACTACGATCCATCGTGGCTGACGCATCCGGAGGTCAACGGGCAGGTCGCGAGCGCGGCGACAGTGATGGGCCTGATGTGCCCCGAGAGCCCCGAGGCCGAGCGCTGGGAGACGCTGTGGCACTACATGCAGGGCGGGCCGGGCATCTTCGCCGGCGACCTGCACTTCTACCAGATCGACGGCGACTACCGCGAGCGCGTGAAGGACATCGACACCAAGCTCGCGCCGTACTACTTCCTCACCGGCGAGTACGACTACTCGTGCAGCCCCGAGGACACGCAGGAAACCGCGGTCGGCATCTCAGGCGCGAAAGTGCGCATCATGAAAAAGCTCGGCCACTTCCCGATGAGCGAGAACCCGCCCGCCTTCATCGAGGAGATGCTGCCGGTGCTGGACGAGATCGCCGCGGCCGGCTGAGCTATCCTCATGTGCCCGGAACATGTTCTCAAGTCGCGGAGGCGACATATGCGAAATCTTGCGTTGACCGGCGCGCTGCTCCTGATCGCTGC
>Ga0210077_1000100_pt1 | contig 44551 bp, 37 predicted proteins | sample RushMan_CattailN_5_FD_185556 | JGI IMG/M metagenome (GOLD analysis project Ga0210077, IMG submission 185556) | Wetland microbial communities from San Francisco Bay, California, USA, that impact long-term carbon sequestration -... | ecosystem: Environmental > Aquatic > Marine > Wetlands ...
TTCCCAAGCTTTTTTTTGAAAAAGCCCGCCAATACGGCAAGGATAGGGTGGCCATGCGGGAGAAGGAATTCGGCATCTGGCAGCCCATCACCTGGCACGATTATTTTGAAAACGTGAAGTACTTGACACTGGGACTTATCCGACTGGGCCTTGAAGAAGGAGATAAGGTCGCAATGATCGGCGATAATCGTCCTGAAGGTTTATGGGCGGAAATGGCCGCGTTATGCGCAAGGGGTATCGGAGTCTGGTTGTTTCAGGATTGCCTGATTGACGAGGTCAAATACATCATCGACCATTCAGACACAAAATTTTTATTCGGAGAGGGACAGGAGGAGGTCGACAAGGCCATCTCTATTATTAAGGAATGTCCCAATCTGAAAAAAATTATTTGGGATAATCCCAAAGGGATGCGGGGTTACGATCAGGACTATTTGATAAGTTTTAAAGAGGTCCAGCATCTCGGAAGGGAACTTGACCTGGAGCGCCCCGGGCTGTTTGAAGATTTGATTCAAAAAGGCCACGGGAATGAGGTCGCGTTGCTGTTTTATACTTCCGGAACCACGTCGTTGCCGAAAGGTGCACTGTTATCCCACAACAATATGCTGACCATGGGACAGCATCTCATGGCGGTGGATCCCTGTACACCGGCGGACGACTATGTTTCTTATCTCCCCTTTGCGTGGATTGGGGAACAGATGATGTCGATTTCATGCGGTCTGCAGGTTGGATATACCATCAATTTCCCGGAAGAGCCGGAAACCGCTCAAGAAAATATCAGGGAGATAGGACCTCATGTGATGTTCGCTCCTCCGCGCATGTACGAGCAGATGACCCGGACGGTTCAAGTAAAATACTTGGACGCTACTTGGACCAAACGAAAATTATATGAACTTTCCAGCAGAATAGGGTACCATGTGGCGGACTTCAAATTTCAGAAAAAACCGATCCCTGCACGCTGGAAACTCTTAAATTGGCTGACGTATATTACCATTCAAAAGAAAATCAAAGATCATCTCGGACTGTCCCGCGTACGAAATGCGTATACCGGCGGAGCCGCCATGGGGCCGGACCATTTTCGGTTTTTTCATGCACTGGGGGTAAATCTCAAACAGATTTACGGTCAGACGGAAGTTGCCGGTATTTCGGTGGTTCATCGCAGCGGGGACATAAAATTCGATACCGTGGGTCATGCAATCCCGGAAACGGATATCAGGATTGCCGAAGATGGAGAGATCCTCACCAGAAGCCCTTCGGTATTTTTGGGCTACTACAAAAACCCCGAAGCAACTAGAGAAACCTTAAAAGACGGTTGGCTCTATTCAGGAGACAAGGGATTTATAGATGACGACGGTCACCTGGTGGTTTTTGATCGAACCAAAGATGTTTTCACTTTAAGGGATGGAAGACCTTTTTCACCACAGTACCTTGAAACTCGTCTGAAATTCAGTCCCTTTGTGAAGGATTCCTGGGTGATCGGAGACAAACGAGACTACATCACCGCCGTTATTTGCATTGATTACGCCGTGACAGGGAAATGGGCGGATGAAAAAAAGCTTAATTATACGAGCTATCAAGAACTTTCTCAGATGCCTGAAGTCTATGAGTTGGTGGAAAAACAAATCATAAAGGCCAACAAGGATCTTCCTGAGACCGCCCGAGTGGTAAAGTTCATCAATCTGTATAAGGAATTTGATGCCGACGATGATGAACTGACAAGAACGCGAAAACTACGGCGGGGTTTTGTCGAGAAACGTTACCATGACATCGTCGAGGCCCTTTATTCGAATAGCGAGGATGTGCACATTAACACAACCATCAAATATGAGGACGGCAGAGAGGCCCATATCGATACCGATCTTCATATCAGGAAAGTCAAAGCGTAGGAAATAGGAAAGAGAAAAGAGGAAATAGGAAATAGAAAATGGGTAGGGTAAAGGATTGATAATTTTCAATATTGATAGTCTCGTAAAAAGTCTATAAAGTCTCGTTTTTGTCATTCCCGCGAAAGCGGGAATCCAGTTATTTCGGCTTGTTCTGGACTCCCGCTTTCGCGGGAGTGACGTAATTATTGACTTTTTGCGAAGCCATCAATCTTTAATTTTCATTTTTCAATGGAGTGACGGATGGAACTTTTTATTATGACCATTACAACGGGCATTATGGTGGGCGGCATCTACGCCCTTGTCGCCCTTGGATGGGTCTTGATTTATAAATGTTCTGGTGTGTTGAATCTGGCCATGGGCGAAATGACCCTCATCGGCGCATATGTTTCCTTGAGTTTTTATGCCATGGGCATTCCCTTTTTGCTGGCGCTTTTGTTTTCACTGATTATCGGTTTGATATTAGGGGTTCTCACCGAAAGGATATTCCTGGACAAGCTCATCGGCGAACCGGTTTTGACAGTGATCATGGTTACCGTCGGGCTTTCATTTTTCTTTAAAGGAATTGTGGAACTCATATGGGGGACGGATACCCGCGTGTTCAAGCCGCCGGTTTTTTCCATTGAACCCATTCACATCGGAAATATCGTTATCGGTCGGGTTTATCTCTGGAGTTTCGTGGCCGCCATGATCCTCTTGGTTATTTTTGTTTGTTTTTTTAAATATACCCGCTGGGGGCTCGCCATGCAGGCCACCGCCGACGATGAGATGGCCGCCTTATCACTGGGTGTGAGTGCCAGGTTTGTCTATGCCGCCGCCTGGGCCATCGCTTTCATGGCGGCCGGTGTGGGCGGCACCCTTTTAGGGAATATCAACGGGTTGAACATTTCCGTAGGGTATCTTGGCCTTCTGGTTTTGCCGGCCGTAGTGCTGGGGGGTCTCAATTCCGTGCCTGGCGCCATTGTGGGCGGCATTGCCATCGGCATATTGCAGAACCTTTGCGGAGCGTATCTGGATAGATACTTTGCCGGCGGCGTCAAAGAGGTTGCGCCTTTTGTTTTCATGGTGATCTTTTTGCTCTTTAAGCCCCATGGATTGTGGGGATGGGAGCGGATTGAACGCGTGTGATTCTTGCAAAACAAACCGGGTGCCTTACACCTGGATGCAAGTTCAACGTTGAAAGCATTGATGTGCTTTTGCCTTTTCGGCCTTTTGGCCGAAAATTCAATTCACCCGCTTTGCGGGTGGTAGTTGACTCAATTGAAGATCGAAGATTTTAATTTCTTCATATTCCAACCGATTTTCAATTTTCAATCTTAAATTAAGAAACGGGGTTTTGTTAAATGTCAACAACCTGGCTTCCCTGCGGCGTTTACCATCAGGATTATATACATGATCAGGGATGGTGGCAGACCAAGTTTATCAAAACAAAGATGATTCTGCTTTTTGCTGTCCTGTTCATTGTCATCCCGCTGTTTGCAGACTCTTATTCGCTCAGTGTTTGTAACCAGATCGGTTATACGATACTCGGGGCATTAGGCGTTCAGCTTTTAATCGGTTTTTGCGGGCAGATCACCCTTGGCCATGCCGCATTTCTTGCCGTTGGCGCTTATACCAGCACCCTTTTGATTCTCGACTTTCCCTGGCCCAAATTCATGATGGATTTCGGTATCGCTTATCCGATAAGCATCCTAATTGCCGCATTTACGGCCGGTATATGGAGCGTTTTGTTCGGGCTCCCATGCGCCAGGGTCAAGGGTTTTTATCTCATTTTAACCACCATGGCCGCTCAATTTATTACCGTAGATTTCCTTATCACAGGATATGTGAGCCAGATCGGAGGACGAGGACAGGCCTTTTCTTTGCCTCCCGGAACCATTAAAGTCGGGCCGTGGGTCATTGACAGTGATATCAAGGTCTATTTTATGATGTTGGTTCTGGTGATTGGCTGTGTCATCATTTTGGCCAACCTGATCAGATCCCGAGTCGGAAGGGCCTGGATCGCCATCAGAGACAATGATATTTCAGCGGAAGTCATGGGAATCAATGTCATAAAATATAAATTTTCAGCCTTTTTTGTGGCCGGATTTATCGGCGGCATCGCGGGGGCGTTTTGGATCAGCAATCTTGCGGCCATAAGCCCCGAACACTTTCCCTGGTTCTGGTCCTTGTGGCTGGTGGGCGTGATCCTTATCGGCGGCGTCGGGTCGATTCACGGCACTATTTTTGGGTCCATATTCATGGTAGTAGTGATGGAAGTGCTGCAGCTTACTGTCATGGGGTTTGTGGATACCAGTTGGGGAGAAAGACTGTTCACAGACTTTCTGTTTCTCAAAGAGGCGGCTTTTGGGCTTGCCATATGCGTATTTATGATCTTTGAGCCCAAAGGCCTCGCCTATCGATGGTGGCAGATGAAGAACTATTTTAATTTGTGGCCGTTTTCGTATTAATGGTTAAATGGTTGAATGGTTAATAGCCCTAAAACTATTTAACCAATAAACTATTCAACGAATTTTCTAAAGCAAAAGGAGGTGATAAAATAGTTGACAGGACGGAAGACCAGTTGAAATTTTACTCTCTTAAAAAGGGGAAAGAAATTATGTTTGCGAAAAATATATGGTCAAAGATTTTCGTACACCTATTTGTTGTGGTTTTGATTGCCGGGTTTTCTTCCATGGCCAATGCCGCAACAATCAAGGTGGGAGCGCTCAATGATATGACCGGGGCGACATCAGATGTCGGAAAGGACTATGCCCTGGGCATTTCTGATGCCATCCATTATGTCAATGATAACGGCGGGATTAACGGTAAGGAGATCAAGCTGTATCAATTTGATTACGGTTACCGTATCCCCGAGGCCCTGACCAAATACAAACTCTTCAAGCGGCTCAACTGTGTGGCTGTACTGGGATGGGGGACCGGAGACACAGAAGCCCTGTCACCAACGGTGACCCGAGATAAGATGCCGTATGTGTCTGCCTCCTACTCCGCACACCTGACGGATCCTAAAAAGACGCCTTACAATCTTTTTGCGGCTGTGGATTATTCAACAAACGCCAGGGCTGCCATCACAGCCTGGTTCGACAAGAAATGGCCCAAAAACAAAGATTACGGGAAAAGAAAACCCCGCTTGGTCTGTTCTTATATGTTTGCTTCTCCTTATTGCAGTGCGCCGATCAAGGCTATCAAGGATCAAGCGAAATTGCTCGGATTCGAGATCGGTCCGGATCAGTCTGTTTCTTTATTTGCCATTGATACCAAAAGCCAGGTTTTGGCCATGAAAGAATTCAAGCCGGATCTCGTCTGGCACGGCAACACCGTGATGTCAGTGGCCGCCACACTACGCGATGCCTATGCACTGGGGCTGGGAGCAGATCATATCGTGGACAACTGGGGATTTGATGAAAATTTGCCGAAGCTGGCGGGCAAAGCATCCGAAGGCGTTATGGGGGCGACAGTTTGTGCATTTTTTGGTGAAAATGTGCCGATGATGGATAAAGTGGTGGAGTATGCAAAAAAATATAATCCGGGCGTTCCTCTTGAAGAACGTCTCAACCATACGGTTCAGGGATGGGCCAACGTGCTGGCGCTTTCGGAAGCCATGAAGCGGGCAGACAAAGTTGGAGATTTGAGTGGCGAAAGCATCCTTAAAAACGGTTTTGAAACCATGAAAAATTTTGATATTGGTTTGGGCGTACCCCCGTTAAACTACACCTCCACGGATCATAGAATTTCAGGAAGAGTTCCGATCTATGAACTTAAGGACGGAAAATTCCAAGTTGTTGAGGTTGTCGATTTGAAAGGCCGCTGGCCGGAAAAATGGGCCAACGAATGGCTCGGATGGTAATCTGATTGACTTTTGATAATTGAAGATTGATGATTTTCAAAATTAAAAATCAATAATCCGATCTTTAACCGAAATTTTCAATTATTCTGCCATAAGGGAGTATAAAGGCTTTGTCGAATGAAGGGATGATTTTAAAAATCAACAACATTGAGGTCAAGTATCACGAGGTGATTCTGGTGATAAAGGGCGTCTCCATTGAGGTTCCCAAAGGCGCCATTGTGGCCCTTCTGGGCGCCAACGGCGCCGGTAAAAGCACGACCCTAAAGGCTGTCTCCGGACTTTTACGGCATGAGAACGGCGAGGTGACCGACGGGTCGATTGAATTCGCCGGTGAGCGTATTGATAAAATGGCTGCCGAAAAGATTGCTAAAATGGGGGTCGTTCAAGTGATTGAGGGCCGACGGGTATTTGAACACCTGACGGTAGAGGAAAATCTGAAAGTGGGTGCCCATATGAGAAAATATGGCAGATCCATTCGTGACGGATTGGAAATGGTGTACCATTATTTTCCGCGTTTGAAAGAAAAGCGAAATGAAATTGCCGGCTTTGTCAGCGGCGGCGAGCAGCAGATGACGGTGGTAGGCCGCGCCCTGATGACCAGCCCAAAACTGATCCTATTAGATGAGCCGTCCATGGGGCTGGCGCCGCTTCTGATTCATGAGATTTTCAATATTATCAGCAAACTCAACCAGGAAGAGAAAATATCGATCCTGCTGGTGGAACAGAACGCCAAACTCGCTCTCAATGTTGCGCCCCATGCCTATGTGATGGAAAATGGACGCATCGTCATGGATGACACGGCCGAAAAGCTCCGAGAAAATCCCGATATCAAGGATTTTTATCTTGGCCTTACCGACGTCGGGGGCCGAAAGAGTTTTCGGGATGTAAAACACTATAAACGAAGAAAACGATGGCTTACCTAACCCTTTACAGCGAATAAGGGAGGAATAAAATGCATAAAAAGTCGAATTTAAGAAGATGGTTGAGCGTTATTGCCGTAGTCGCTTTGTTTGCCGGTTGCGCACAGATGGCGGTGAAACCCGACCAGCAGAACTTCAAAACACCGGTGGTTTCTCTCGACTCAATGGAAGTCGCCCATGCCTTTGGATATTGGTATTTTTCCAACAAGGTCCAGCCGACCAAGGGAAAGCCGGACAACGTCGGTGCACCGCTTGATCTCGCGTTTATTTTTAATATCAAAAATCCCAATGAATACCCGGTAAAGATGAATAGCCTAAAGTTTACCGTTGCATTTGAAGATTTTGATCTGAATACGGTGGGCTCAACGGATACCATGTGGATTCCCGCCGGAAAGACAAATCAGGTAAGAGTGCATGCCCACTTTGATGTCCGGCAGTCTTTGCTGAGCCTCATGGTGACCGGGGGTTTCAAGCTGAAGGCAGAAGGAACCAACGCATGGGCTATACTGGAAAAATGGTGGACAGAAATTCCGCAGTATAACATTCCGATTCATGTCAAAGGCGGTTCCGCCATATTCAATGCGGACGGAATGACCAAGGTCGCGACGTTTAAGGCGACATTTCCTGAATAAATCGCAAGACAGGTGTTGAGGGGAAGGGTTCAGGGATCAGTGATCAATGAGAGATAACCAATATTGCTCAACTGACCCCTGAAACCCGACTCCTCGATAACCCAGGCCTATCACATCCTGTTTGCGCTTGAACCGAAATAGCTGCTCGGGGAGGCGAGACCTTCATGGGACTGTATGATTTTACGTTCTACGATCTTATCGTTCGAAATGCCGTATGCTATCCTGACCGGCCCGCGTGGTATGAGGCGGATGCCGATAAAACGCTGACCTTTTTACACGTTAAAGAGATGATCGATGGTCTTGCCGGCGGTCTGCGGGCAACCGGCATTAAACACGGTGATCGGATCGGCGTTTTGGGTAAAAACAGCCTTGAATACTTCCTCCTTTACGGCGCCGCTGCCGCGTTGGGCGCGATTTTATTACCCGTCAACTGGCGACTTTCGGCCGAAGAGGTCGAATATAATCTGAAAGATTGTGAACCTGAAGCGCTTTTTGTTGATACGGAATATCAAAATTTGGCCCAAAGCGTAAGAGACCGTCTTCCTTTTATAAAGAATTATTATAACCTGAATTCCGAAAGCGGCAATTTTCAATCCTTTGATACGTTGACGAACAACCCGGTCAGTTTTGAAGCGGCAGATGTTTCCGCTGATAACAGCCTGGTCATTATTCACACCGCTGCAGTTCATGGAAGACCAAGGGGCGCAGTTCTAAGCCACGGCAATCTTTTATGCGCCTGCCTGCACCTGAATCATTGTTTTCATTTGACCGAAAACGATGTTCATTTGAATTTTCTCCCCCTTTTCCATGTGGGGGGGGTGTTTATGGCTGTCAGCAGTTACATGGCAGGAGCCCTTAACGTAAACATGAGAAAATTCGATGCACAGCGATCGGTTGAACTCATTGAATCAAAAAAAGCGACGGTCTTTTTTGATTTTTCACCAATCCTGGCTTCTATTCTCGATGAACACGAAAAAACCGGTCGGGACATTAAAAGCATTAGAGCCGTTATGGGCCTGGATGCGCCGGAGACCATTGAAAAATATCAGCGCGTCACCGGAGGCTTGTTTTACGCCATTTACGGACAAACGGAAACCACCGGTCTTGCTACAATGGGAAAATACGATGACCGGCCGGGTTCTGCCGGGAAGGTGATTCCTTTGGGAGAAATCCGTCTGGTGGATGATTATGATCGTCCGGTGCCGGCCGGACAGATCGGCGAAATTACCATGAAAGGCCCCCTGGTGTTTAAAGGATACTGGAATTTGCCCGAAGATACTGCCGATACATTTCGTGAAGGGCGGCACCATACCGGAGATATGGGGCGGTTTGACGAAGATGGGTTTCTCTGGTACGCAGGCCGCAAAGCCGAAAAAGAATTGATCAAGCCGGGCGGTGAAAATGTTTACCCGGTTGAGGTGGAAAAAGCGATTTTACAGCATCCGGCCGTAGAAAAAGTGGTTGTTTTCGGCGTGCCGGATCCCAAATGGAAAGAGGGCATCAAAGCCGTCTGCCGGCTAAAATCGGGTGAACATTTAGAAGCGCGGGAACTGATTCGCTTTGTTGGCGAGCGCATCGCAGGATATAAAAAACCCCAGTATGTTGAATTCATATCTGATTTTCCTTTCCTCGAAGACGGGTCTCCGGACAGAGCCAAAATCAAGGAACTGTATGGCGGCTCATAAAATTTTATGATCGAAAATTGTTGGTCGGGTATAAAGTTAAAAAAGCGACTTTTTTACAAGCGCGATTCATTAATCAAATCAAAGCCTATCTCATCTTAATCGCTTCGCAACACAATTTAGGCAAGCGGGACCCATTCAGCTTGCATTTTTTGTGTGCGAAATGATAACAGATTGATACCCGCGGGATATTCACCGCATGTTTTCAATACATCATCGCAAGTATCTCCAACAAAATATGGAATGGACATCGAAAACAATATGGACTTGAAAATTTCAGTTCAATTCTGATATCTATTCCTATCGGAGGATCTCAGGCCATGGCAAAGTAACACAATGGGTTTGGGACGTGTCAGATTCATCGGCTTAACCGATTTGCATGACATCTTATGAAGTTCGAATTTACTCATTTCGCTGCAGAGATAAGTCATTTACGATAATGGACCCGTGGATTTTTTAAAGCATCATACTCAGATCTCGTTAAAGTGGTGGATTGTTTTATCAGTTGCTGTTTTAACTGGAATCCTGATTTTCGGGCTAAACCCCAAAGGTTATAAATTCTCCAATGACGTCAATTGGATCATAGATCAACCTGGCATTCGTTTCGGCAAATATGGTATTGCCTACACGAATTCTTTTTTTGACTCGATGGGAGATACGCCTACCAAACCCAATTGTTTTTCCATAGAGCTCGCATTAAGACCGGAAAGTTATCAAGAAAAAGGAACCAGTTTTATCTTGGTACTCCATAATGGAAAGGACCGTAATCAATTATTAATCTGGCAATATCATTCGTGGATAATCCTTATGAACGGAGATGATTATGATAATAAGAGAAGAACCAAGAGAATAGCGGTAAACTTAAGTTCACAGGTCCCGACAACACGATTTGTCACCGTAACGACGGGGAAAGAAGGTACTGAAGTCTATTTGGACGGTCGGTTTGTCAGCAGGAAGAAGGATTTGATACTTAAAATACCAAATGGCGGCAGAAACAGACTTCTTGTCGGCAATTCCGTATATGGGAAGCAATCGTGGGAGGGTGATGTTTACGGTTTGGCCTTTTATGGATACTCCCTGACGGCTCAGGATATCAAACGTCACTTCAAAAGATGGCTTCAGGACAAAAACTTCTCGTTTGCCAATAATGACAAACCAATAGCTTTATACTTTTTCGATGAAAAAAAAGGGATAGAGGCACTTGACCATGCCGGCGGAAAGCACCCTATTGAAATACCGGCGAGGATGCGGATATTTAAAAAGAAAATTCTTTCTTCGGAATGGCCCGGATTCAAGCCCAATAGAAGTTTGAATGAAGATAATATGCTGAATTTATTTGGGTTTATACCTTTTGGCTTTATCCTTGCCGCGACGTTGATAAAGTTCGGCGGAACCTTTGAGAAGCATTATTTTTTAATCACGGTTTTATTTTGTTTTACCGTCAGCTTGATTATAGAAGTCCTTCAAGCATGGATGCCGTCGCGAAGTTCCAGTATGCCGGATTTGATTTTCAATACACTTGGCGCCTTGATAGGGGCAATGATTTTAAGATTTCTAATCGTATTGATCCAGGATAAAAACGCGGCAAGCCGGTGAATGACACCTATTTCCCAGTTCGGTTATTTTTGTGTCGAATTGGGATGCCGTAGGTTTCACCGCTGAATTCGAGGCGATACTGCTGTTGATCGAATTTCAATCGATGAGCCAGTTTTAACAGGGCGCGATCGATAAATTTGATCCGATGGCCGTCGTGCTCCAGATATAAATTATCACCTTGGATGAATAGGGTTTTCGGATCTAAAGGGATTTCTTTTTTGGTATTCAGGATCAGGCGGGTCTTGTCGAAATCATCCGGGTTGATGAGGTCAAACACGAACAGGGCGGTATCCTCGTATTTGAAATAAACCTTTTCAACGGCGTGGTCGCCGTGTTTTTGAAAAAGATAATATCCATCGGCATCCCTTCGAATCGAAGAATGAAAATAATCAATAATTTTTTTATGTTCAAAAACGCCATGTTTATTATGCCATCGCCCGTGAGCGTCCAGCCGGAAGACGGCATCCTCCTTAGGCACCACAACTTCTTTTGTTTCTTTCCCGGTCACGACCTGAATTCCTTTATGTATGTGTTCAGAGGATGCGCACCCCCTGAATACGAACTCTTTTTGCTGTTATTTGGGCATTAATTTCCGGTATGCCTCTTCTATCTCCTTGAAGCGTTTTTCCGCCAATTCCCTGAATTCATCCCCCAGATGAACCACTTTGTCCGGATGATATTTGTTGGCCAGTTCTCTGTAAGCTTTCTTTATCTCCTCCGGTGACGCACCCCTTGGAACATTCAATATCGTGTAAGGGTCATCGGGTGAATCCTGCGTATGTGTTTGTTTTTCAGAAGATTCTTGATTATGTTCGAAAGATTGACGGCTTTGATGATAATCATTCTGGAAGCCGGATGGTCTATGGCTGAGATATTTAAAAATCCGCCAGAGCGCGTATAAAAAGATGATGTCATCGATCCAGCCCCACCCGACGATAAAATCGGGAAGAATGTCATAGGGACTCAAAACATAAATAAATCCGATGATGATCAGCAATACGATCAGCAGATATTTTATTTTCGAAGATTTCATATAAAAACATCTGGAGGTTCAGGGTTCAAAGGTTCAAGGTTTAGCAGCGCCTATATCTCAATGTAATCTATATCTGAATATCAATTACAACCTTGCACCCGGAACCACTTTATTTTCAAAATATATCTGGCCTGCTGCACGTTACCTGCATCACTGAAAATTGAGGATGCAGAATGTATATGATGATAAATAAATAACACAAAAAGAGAAAATTGTCAGGTTGCCTTTAACGATTTACGGTTATTTTACCCTGATTTGCTGCACGGCAATCAGAGAAATCATACTCATAAATGCACCGCCTATAAACGGAATACGGTAATCGATGATCCACAAAAATCCTCCAACCGCAGGAAGAACCACGGCGGCGATGTGGTTGATGGTGAATCCCATTGCCATACTCGGAGCGATATCCCCGGGGTCCCCCACTTTTTGAAAATAAGTGCGGATGGCAATGGCAAAATTAAAAAAGATGTGATCCAGTATGTAAAACACTGCGACGAGCCATTTTGACTGTACGAAGGCATAGCCCAAAAAAATAAATATCAGGCTGAAATACTCGAGAGAGAGCACCGCCCTTTCACCAAAACGGATAATCGATCTGCCGATGAGCGGGCTGATGAAATAGTTGATGGAGTTATTGATGACGAAAAGGATGGTGACTTCCCGAACCGTAAAGTGAAACTTTTTTACCAGCAAAAAAACAGCGAACGCGACAAAAATCTGGCGTCTGGCGCCGGCCATAAAGGTCAGAAAATAAAACAGCCAGTACTTTTTGCGAAAAATCATTTTTTTGCGCTGCAAAACAATGTTTTGATCTGAAGGATTTTGAAATAATCCCCATATGCCCGTTGCTGCAATCAAACCTCCGATGAGCAGATAGAGCTGCATGAAATTTAAAAGGGGAGAGAGGAAATAGATCAATATGCCGATGACGATGTTGGAAGCCGCAGCCGTTCCGCGCAGTTTGCCGAATACCCACGGCGATATTTTTGCCTCGAAATATTGAAGGGTCAAAGACTGGTTAGTGGTTTCATAATAATGAAAACCGAAACTCATGACCAGGGTGGTGATCAAAAGTCCGCCGAACGAAGGAAAAAAACCGGTGGCGGCCACACCGATTCCCAACACCAGAACGGAAAGGGCAGAGAGCCGGTACTCTTTGATGAGCATGATCGCAAACACGGCCAGCAATGCCAAAAACCCTGGAATTTCCCTGACCGATTGAATGATTCCTACCTGATCGCCGTTCAGACCGACAACCCTTACCGCAAAATTGTCGAATAGTGTTCGCCATGCCTGGAGCCCCATTGTTGAAGTGATGGTCAGCACCATCAAAAAGCGATACATGGGGTTTTGCCGGATTTTTTTTATTTCGAAATCCAAGGTTCAAGCCGAAGATCAAGTCAGGTCGACACCGTCTTTAGAAAGAATGAAATACTCTGTAAATGAAGGCGCTGAAAATAATGACAGCCAATACCATGATGAAAATCAGCTGCTCAGTATCGAATTTTTTCATGAGTCGGCGGGGTTAATCTTCTCTGTCCAACCCGAAGGCGGTATGAAGTACACGTACCGCGAGTTCGGTATACTTTTCTTCAATGACGCAGGAAATCCTGATTTCCGACGTGCTGATCATCATGATGTTGATGTTCTCCCTGGCCAATGTATTAAACATCATGGACGCGACTCCGGAGTGGTTTTTCATCCCCACCCCGACAACGGAAACCATAGCGATGTTTTTATCACCCAGAACATCTTGGGCTTCAATTTCTTCCGCCACTTTCCGTTCGATTTCCATGGCAGTTTTAAATTGTGCTTTCGGGATGGTAAAAGTAAGATCTGTTTGGCCTTCGGGGCGTATGTTTTGAATGATCATATCGACGACGATGCCTGCTTCGGAAATGGGTGCGAAAATTTTAGCGGCAACCCCGGGCCGGTCGTTAACCTTTGTTAAGGTGATGCGGGCTTGATCCTTATCGTGTGTTACTGCGGAAACAACAAGGCTTTCCATTCCGGCGTCTTCACTAACAACCATGGTTCCCTCCTCTTCGGTAAAAGACGATCTAACATGCACGGGCACATTATATTTTTTTGCAAATCCCACCGAGCGGATCTGTAAAACTTTGGCGCCGAGACTGGCCATATTGAGCATCTCGTCATATGAAATTCGATCAATCTTTCTTGCCTTTTCACAGATATTAGGATCCGCGGTGTAAATCCCATCCACATCCGTATATATTTCGCAGATGTCTGCTTTGAGCGCCGATGCAATGGCCACGGCGGAGGTGTCTGATCCGCCGCGTCCCAAGGTGGTAATATTACCACCGACATCGCTGCCCTGAAACCCGGCGACGACGACGATATTTCGTTTCAGAATGAGTCTCGTGATATATTCGGCGCCGATTTCAATGATTCTCGCATTACCGTAAGTACAATCCGTAACCACCCCGGCCTGGTGTCCGAGCATGGACAAGGCCGGATAATTCATATGTTTTAACATCATTGCCAAAAGCGCGGCCGTCGTCTGTTCACCCGTTGCAAGAAGAACATCGAGTTCCCGTTTATCCGGAGATTCCGTGATAGAATTTGCCATTTCGATCAGGCCGTCCGTGACCCCGGCCATGGCGGACAGAATGACAACCACGTCATTACCTTGGTCAAATGCTTTGGCCACTCTTGTAGCCACATTGCGAATCCGTTCAAGATCGGCCACCGAAGTGCCGCCGTATTTTTGTACGATTAAACTCATAATTTAATATTCCAACCTTCCATTATTCCAACATTCCCTCCGGGGCGTAGGCCCTCCGGGCCGGAGGCCTAAATTATATTCCATCTTTTAAAATCTTCTATAGCCTGAGCCCCTTGCGGGATTATACTGATTTTCCGTGTTTTGTCATCAATTATTTCAAATTGCACCCTCAGATGGTTCGGCGGCGTGTCCTTCCCCATTCTGTCCGCCCATTCGATGGCCACCACGCCGTCATCATCGAGTATCTCGTACAGACCGATATCTTCTATGTCAACAGAATTTGTAATACGATACAGGTCGATGTGAAACAGGGGGAGTCGGCCGGGATATTCATTGATTAACGTGTAAGAAGGGCTGGTGATATAATACTCATCCGGGACATCGAGTCCTCGGGCCAGTCCCTGTACAAAGGACGTTTTTCCGCTTCCGAGGTCCCCGTATAGCGCCAGTATTGTTCCGGCCGTAACCGCCGCGCCGATGGTTTTTCCCAGCCTTCTGGTCTCATCGGCACAATGGGTCGTAATCTGATATTCGGAATTTGACAATCGCCGGGTCACAAAGATACAAATCCCCTTTCAGACGCTGCCGGAAAGCGATTTGATGGCCTCAGGCAAAGCATTCACCACATCCGTTGCCAGATAACCGAAGGGACCTTTGTTTTTGGATAGCGCATCCGCCGCTGCGCCGTGCAAATAGACGCCGGCATGGGCGGCAAGTTCGGGTGAATGGTTTTGTGCGATAAAACCGGCGATGATTCCCGTCAATACATCTCCCATACCGCCGGAGGCCATTCCCGGATTGCCGGTGGGGTTGATGAAAACGCTGCCGTCCGGATGCGCAACAACCGTTCGGGCTCCTTTCAGCACAACGTGCGCGTTGAACTTTTGTGCAAAATCACGGGCACAATGGATGCGATCCTTCTGAACATCAGCGGCTGTTATGCCGATCAGTCGCGCCATTTCTCCGGGATGCGGTGTGAGAACAGCGGGTTTTTCGAAATTTTTCAATATTTCGGTACAGCCGATGATGCAGTTTAAGCCGTCGGCATCGATAACCATGGGTTTATTACTCTCTTGAAGAAGTCGCTGGACCAACGTTTTTGTTTCAGGAGCTATACCGATGCCGGGCCCTATGGCCAGGCATCTTTTGTCTGAGAGAAGTGCCATGATTCTGTTGAATGACGCTTCACCAAGGACACTTTCCTTTGTTTCAGGAAGTGGTTCCGTCATGACCTCCGTTACCTGGGTTTCCAAGATATGATTTAAGCCGGCCGGAATTCCGAGGGTTACAAGACCCGCCCCGACCCGCATGGCTGATGTGGCAGTCATGGCGGCGGCTCCGGTTTTACCCGGTGAACCTGCAATGACGAGTAGATGGCCGGTGTGTCCCTTGTGAATATCCAAAGATCTTGCCTGAAAGACACTCCGGATTAAATCCGTGGTCAGCAGGTATTGCTGAGGCTTGACACTCTCTGCAATATACGGTGGTATGCCGATATCGATGATTTTTAAGGCTCCGGTGTACTCAGCGCCGGGAAGGATAAAATGGCCTGTTTTCGCAAATGCAAAGGTCGCGGTGGCATCGGCCCGGATACAGGTGCCGCATGGCCGACCGGTATCGGAATTCAGGCCGGAAGGGATATCCACGGCAAAAACCGGCCGGTTCAATTGATTTAAGAAATCGATAACTTCCCTGAAAAATCCTTTGACATCCGATCGCAGACCGGTTCCGAGAATGGCATCTATCCATATGGCTTCATGACGCATTTCGGTTTTATGCGATGAAAAGGATTCCAGATCCGGCATTTCAATAACAGGGATTTCCAAGGGCAAAAGGAGATTGAGGTTGGCGGCGGCATCTCCCGTGACTGTTTGGCTTTCTGTCAGAAGATAGACGGTGACGCGCATTCCTTTTTGAGCCAAATATCTGGCCATGACAAAACCGTCTCCACCGTTATTTCCGCGGCCTGCGACGACGCCGATCCTTTTATTTTCAATATCCTTGAAATGTTCCAGAAAAAACCGGGTTGCTCCTCGTCCGGCATTTTCCATCAGGATCCTGCCGGGAAGGCCAAAAGATTCAATGGTTCGGCGATCCATTTCCTGCATTTCATCCGCGCTTACGAGATACATTTTTTTCTCCGGATTAAAGTTCTCTAATGAGTTTCAGCATCTCTTTCACCGCGTTTTCCATGCCCACCATCACCGCTCTTGAGACAATACTGTGTCCGATACTGAATTCATCGATTTCATGAAGGCCTTTAAAAGCCTTAATGGAATTGTAACACAGACCGTGACCGGCATTGACGCCTAAATTCAATTTATGGGCAAATTTTGAGGCGTCAACGATATCGGAAAAAGCTCTCTCTCTCTTGGCAATGCCTTTGGCTTCACAGAACATGCCGGTATGGATCTCAATCATGGTCGCGTTTACCTGATGAGCAACTCTAATCTGTTCAGGGCTGGGATCGATGAAAATGCTCACCGGGATGCCGCTGTCCTGAAGTGTGCGGACGGTTTCCGCGATGGCGTTGTCGCGTGAAATTAAATCCAGACCGCCTTCAGTGGTGACCTCCTCTTGTTTTTCAGGGACCAGCGTTACAAGATCCGGCTGAACATCGAGCGCAATCCCAACCATTTCATTGGTACAGGCCATTTCCAAAATAAGTTTTGTCTGCACAATATTTCTTAAAATTCTTAGATCGCGGTCCTGGATGTGACGTCTATCTTCTCTTAAGTGAACGACAATCCCGTCCGCCCCGGCCAACTCCGCCAGAATTGCTGCCGCCACAGGATCGGGGTAGCTGCTTTTTCTGGCCTCTCTCAGTGTTGCAACATGATCGACGTTTACAGCTAATCCAGCCATCGATAAACCTCCATAGTAGCGCTAATAAGTTAGTATATTTGCAACTTCTCAGGTTTTTGAAACAAATCGATGTTGTTCGTCTTCGCTTTCGGCTTCCGACTTCGCTCTTCGCGCTACGACAGGACAAGCCGACCCAACAAGCCGGTTTATTCATTACGAGCCGTTGTTCACGAGGCTTGCCCGCTTTTGGCACGATCTTTCAGCTAAAATTTAATCCTGTCTGAAGTGATCGATTTCAAAATCTCGTTTTCTTTTTCCGCCATCTTTTCGGCTTGTGCCTCAGATTTTTCATGGTCATAGCCGATTAAATGGAGAATTCCATGCACCAGAAGCTGGATAAAACGTTCTTCCATGCCGATTCCGATACTTTTTCCCTCCTTTGCCGCGGTTTCAACGGATATGACCACATCGCCGAGAAGTCCGGGGTTGATATTCGGAAAAACATCCGTGTGCATGGGAAAGGCGATAACATTTGTGGGGCCGGATCGATGAAGGTATTGTTTATTAAGCGCTGTGATTTGAGGGTCATCAACGATCAAAACAGATAGTTCTGCGTTATGACATTCCAAGACGTTTAAGATGTCTCTGGCTTTTTGTTGGATTGTGGTCATCATTATCTGATATTTCTTTTGCCGGTTGTCTATCAAAACTTCCATTTTTGCCTTTCCCATTGGTCAAGAGTTGTTTCTCGGGGTATTCAATGCGATGATGATGGATGCCGTTTAATATTTTATTGAAACTTTTAGCAATATTATGAAGATCTTTCAAGGTCAGTTCACAATTGTCCAACTGGCCGTCAGAAAAGATTTTGTTGATCAGATTTTGTACCAGGCCCTGAATTCTGGAAGGCGTTGGGTTTGCAAGGGTTCTGGATGCGGCTTCGACGGCGTCCGCCAGCATCACCAGCCCGGCTTCCCTGGTTTGAGGTATGGGCCCCGGATACCTGAAAACGTCGATATTTATTCCGTCTTCGCCTTTTAACTGTTTGGCTTTTTCATAAAAATAACTGATAAGGCTTGTTCCGTGGGATTGCCGGATCGTTTCGATGATGGCATGACCCAGCTTGTGTTGCTTGGCGATTTCTGCACCATCCTTAATATGAGCGATAAGGATGAGGCTTGACATCGACGGGGCCAGTTTGTCGTGCCTGTTTACGCCGTCGGCCTGATTTTCAATAAAATATAACGGCTTCTTAATCTTTCCGATATCGTGGAAATATCCGCAGACCTTTGCCAGTAAAGGATTGGCACCAATTTCAGATGCTGCGGCTTCAACCATGGTTCCGACAATAACCGAATGATGATAGGTTCCCGGGGCTTCCAGCATAAGCCTTCGAAGAATCGGTTGGTCGTGATTGGCAAGTTCAAGAAGCTTAATGTCCGTTGTAAAGTCAAATGCAATTTCCACCAGCGGCGCGATGCCTGCCGTCACGATGCCGGCGCCGATACCCCCTGAAAAGGCAAAGGCCCAGTCCCAAAGGAGTTTGAAAATCGAGGAACCGCCGATATAGACATCGATGACCGTCGCAAGGATGATATTCAACACTCCGAGTTTTAAGCCTGCCTTAATAAAAACTTTACGCTCCCGGCAGTTTTGCATCCAGTATGCCGCCATTAAACTGTTGAGAAAAAAGTAGATAAAAATATCAAACCTGTTTTGAAATATGATTGCGGTACCGATGGCGATTAACAACGCCATGGGAATGGCCAGCTCTATACCCATGACCAGGCATGCCGTCATAGCGCCTGCGGCAAGGGGAATACCGTAAGACATTGAATCGGCTGATATTGGAAAGGGTGTATAATGAGTGATGGAATCGGCTAAAGATTCCGACACCTTGGAGATAAAAAAGAACGTGACGAGCAGGCTGGCCAAAAATAACAGATTCTTGGTGGTGTTGAGATCCGGCCGGTTGTGGATACAAAGGGCGTAAATCGTCATGAGGATGCATAGAATAAAAAGTACTGTCCCGATACAGTTTGTTAAGACTTGTCCCTTGTTAATGCCTTCCTGGTAAGTCTCGAGTTTTAAAAGCTGGTTTTTGGTTACCCGTTCTCCTTCTCTGAGAATCATCTCTCCGGCTTTTATTTTGTGAAGTATGGGCTTAACTTCCGCGTAAGCCGCTTTTTTCCGTTCTTCGGTCTCGCTTCTGTTCAACGTGATATTGGGCTGAACCAGCTTTTGAGCAAAATCTACGATCATATTTTTCAGCTCGTAATTCTTGTTTTGAAGGACGGGTTGACCGATAATCGTGACCATGGTTTTTGCCTGATCAAGACCGTAAAAATGCTTGAGATTATAGACCAGCATTTCATTTTTTGTTTTGATGTCTCTTAAAATGATGCCTCTATCGCTTTCTTTTAAAAGAATCTCTTTGTTGGCCACCACTCCATTTTCCATTATTTCCGCTAAAATGGCAGAAATGAGGTTGGCAATATCACCGGAAAACGCTTCCTGTTCGAGAATCTTATAATCGGCATCGCTGACGCCGGTTCCGATTTTTGCTTCGAAATCGGGCTTTTTTTGCCAGATGAGTTTATGAACGGCGAGTTTTTTTTCTTCATTTTCGGATGCGGGTATTTCCGGTTTTTTCAGAGAATCGGCGGTAGGAGTGGTTTTAATGATTGCTCGAAGATCATCAAAGGCCTTTGTGACATTCCGGTTGATTCTTGAAGACAGGGTGACGTCATGATCGTAAACAGTCAATACATTTTCTACAGCCTGTTTGCGGCTGGCTTCGGTAGCATCTTCGTCTTCGATCAAAAAGTCTTTGGCGGCCTTGATATCTCTTGTAGCAACATCCCCTAATTTGTATGTATGTTTTTTGATGACAAGATTCGGATACAACAAAAATGTAAAAAATACGGCAAGGCCGATTAAAAGGGCCCATCTGACGGTATCGCTGTTGTCGATGAGTCTGTTTAAAGACATTTGGGTTTTTACAATATTCATTATTTTATGGGTTATTCTGCTTCTTGCTGGCATCCAGATCTTCATATGCCTTGATAATTTTTTGGACCAATCCATGCCGAACAACGTCATCTTTTGAGAAAAAGATAAATTTTATTCCTTCTATTCCCTGTAAAATATTCTTCGCCTCAATAAGTCCCGAGGGTTTTCCCGCAGGCAGATCGATCTGGGTAATATCGCCGGTGATCACCGCTTTTGAGCTGAACCCTATTCTTGTCAAAAACATTTTCATTTGTTCCGAGGTTGTATTCTGAGCTTCATCAAGAATAATGAAAGAATCGTTTAGGGTTCGTCCCCGCATGAACGCCAATGGCGCTACTTCAATAACACCCTGTTCTATCAGATTGGATACCTTTTCAAAACGCATCATATCGTGCAGTGCGTCGTAAAGCGGGCGCAAGTAAGGATCTATTTTTTGTGCCAGGTCCCCTGGTAAAAAGCCCAGCGCTTCACCTGCCTCGACCGCAGGTCTTGTGAGGATAATGCGATTCACTTTTCCTTTTGAAAATACGGCGACCGCCATGGCCATGGCAAGGTATGTTTTACCGGTACCCGCAGGCCCTATTCCAAAGACCATGTCGGAACTTCTAATGGCGTCGATGTATTCCTTTTGGGTAGGGCTTTTGGGAATTACGGGACGCTTTTTAGCAGTGACATAGACGGTGTCCAGAAAAATATCTTTGAGATTAATGCGATCATCTCCGCTCAGAATTCTGACGGCATAATCGACATCATTTTGAAAAATGGGATAACCGTCTTTAAGCAGATCGTAAAGTTGCGTGAGTATCTTTGTTGCCAGGTTTGCAGCAATCTTATCCCCTTGGATGAATATCGTATTGCCTCTGGTGTGGATAGAGACATCTGTTAATTCAGCAATCCTATTAAGATTGCTGTTGTACTCGCCAAAAAGCCGGCTGGCGAGATTAGTGTCCGAGAAAACTATTTTGATCTTGTTATTTTCGGAAATTACATCCATATTACTCAGTCAGACCCATACTGTTGTTTTATTCCCATGTTTGGCAAAAACATTTATGATTTAATTTAATATTGTTAAATTCGTAAAAAGTCAATTCTTTAGCATAAATTTCCAATTGATTGCACACCGCAATGAGATGCATAAAGCAAAAGAAAACTCCTTGACTCAAAATATCGGCTTTGTTAATTTTCGACAATAAAAATCAATCACTTTTAAAAATCTTGGTTACAGGATAACTGCATCGTCAACGATGCCGTGCAGAGGTGCTATGAATATTTTTGATATCATCGTTGTCATTATTTTGGCCTATTGCGTTATCAGGGGTATTTTTAGAGGGTTATTAAAGGAATTGTCCTCTATAATCGGTGTTTTTGGCGGATTCTATGCCGCATATACGTATTACATGATGGCAGCAAGGCCTTTGTCAAGGTGGATCAGCCATACCGGATATCTCAATCTTGTGAGTTTTCTGATTATATTTTGCATCGTTTTCCTTGTTATCAGCATGGTGGGCGTTATTATCAATTACCTGCTTAAATTGGCATTTTTGGGTTGGTTTGATCGTCTGGCCGGGGCCTTGTTCGGCGCTGTGAAAGCGATCCTGATTGTTTCGGTTTTGTTAATCGCCCTGACCACTTTTCTTCCCAAAGGTTCACCTATCATAAAAGATTCCCTGCTTTCCCCCCACATCGCTTTTATTTCAGAGAAAATGGTCAAAGTGGACTCAGAAGAAATAAAGCATGCTTTTATGGCTAAAATCGAAGCACTAAAAAAGACCTGGAAAAAACATTAATCATTCAACGTACCGGAAATTCTGCTACCCAATAAAGATACGGAATTTCATCGAGGTTTCCAATCCTGCACAGGAAATGGAATGATGGAGTATTGATTTTAAAAGATATTATCCTTCCCTCCGGGGCGTAGGCCTATTGGGGCGAAGCCCCTAAGTTCTGTTTCGCACCCTTTATTACAGAAAAACCGGTTTGCAAAGGAAAACTGAAATGGGAATTGAATCCATTATCGAATTGATTGAGACGCTGCGGGGGAAAAACGGCTGCCCTTGGGACAAAAAGCAGACGCCGAAAACCATTCTGGCATATCTTTTGGAAGAGACTTACGAACTCATGGATGCAGTTGAATCCGACGATCCGGCCCAGATCTGCGGGGAACTCGGGGACGTATTGTTTCACATTTTATTTCTTGTCATTCTCTTTAATGAGAAGGGCTATTTTGGCATCACAGACGTTGCCGATCAGAATGTAGAAAAAATGATTCGCAGGCACCCCCATGTTTTCGGCAATGATACCGCCGGCAGTATCGATGACGTCAAAAAGCGATGGTATCAAATTAAAATGGAAGAAAAAGACGGCTCTCCAGTGGCGTCCATTCTGGATTCCATCCCCGCAAGCCTTCCGGCTTTGATGCGCGCTTATAGAATATCCGAACGGGCGGCCAGAACAGGATTCGACTGGGAAGATGTAGCCGGTGTTATGGAAAAGGTCGAAGAAGAGTGGTCAGAGTTAAAAACAGAGCTTCACCGGCGAAAAGAATCCGAAAAAGATGACCATCGACTGGCACTGGAATTTGGAGATATGCTCTTTACACTCGTGAATGTGGCGCGGTTTACCCACATTCATCCTGAGACCGCCCTGAGAGACGCCACGAATAAATTTGAAAGGCGCTTTAAGCATATGGAAAAGCAAATTGCCGACAGTCAAAGGGATATGCGATCGGTTTCTCAAGAGGAAAAGGATGCATTGTGGGAGCAGGCCAAAGGCAGTATTGGTTAATATTCGAAAAATTCAGGCAATACCTTTACAATGTTTTAATGCAAAAGGATTATACAAATTATGCCTAAAGAACGCATTCTTGTAGTGGAAGACGAACAAGATATCCTCGAACTGGTGAGATACAATCTGGCCCGGGATAACTACCAGGTTTTTTGTGCCAGCTCCGGGGAAGAAGCCTTACGAATCGTTGCCTCCGAAACACTGAATTTGATCGTTCTGGATCTCATGCTTCCGGGAATAGACGGCCTCGAGGTGGCGCGGCGCCTGAAAAACAATCCCCGGACCCAAAATATCTTTATTGTCATGCTGACGGCAAAAGGGAGTGAGGCGGACATTGTTACCGGTCTTGAACTGGGAGCCGACGATTATATTACCAAACCTTTCAGTCCCAGGGTTCTTTTGGCCAGAATTAAAGCGGTCATCCGCAGATCGAAAGATGAGAAACCCAAGGACGCCGCCGTGATCCAGATTCACAATCTGATCATCCACCCCGGGCGCCGAGAGGTTCTCGTGGGTGAAACACCGGTGACACTGACCTATACCGAGTTTCAGGTCCTTTATTACCTCGTCCGTCGACCCGGATGGGTGTTCACACGGACACAAATCGTGGATGCTGTTCGTGGCGACGATTATCCGGTCACGGATCGCAGCGTCGATGTTCAGATTGTGGGGCTCAGAAAAAAACTCGGTTCAGCCGGTCGATACATCGAGACCGTTCGGGGGGTTGGGTATCGGTTTAAAGAAAGTTCATAAGAAAAAAACAGACGGAGGGAGCTGGCCAGAAATGGATAGGATTTTTTCCCCCTTCTAAAATCTTATCCACCAAAAGATCTCGATTCCATCAAAAATCGTAAAGAGTTTATGCCTGAATCTCATTTTCAAAGGATCAAACTATCACAGAAGGACAAAGGACGTCAGCGTTTGAATTGATCCGAGTGAAGCACATACATCACCTCCACTGAATAAAGCAAGGCGGCGGAGGAATAATAAATCCACAGCAATATGACAATGACCGAACTCAAGGAGCCATAGAGAAGATTTACTCGAGAAATATGGAGCAAATACAGTTTAAACAACCCTCTTGCAAATATCCATAAGACAGAAAAAAGCACGGCTGAAAGAAGCCTGTATTTCATCCGAATTTTGATGTTTAAAAATATTTTAACCGTCACAAGAAAAAATATGATTAGAACAGCAATAGAGACCACATCCGTAAGAGTAGCGGATAGATAACTGGATGTGAACGTCAATACGTCTCTTAAGTAGGAATTGGTAATGAGAAAAGAACGGATATGCGATGCGGTGGACGAAATAATCAGCCAGAGAAAATTTGATGTGTAAAGAAGCAGAACTGCAAATATGCTGGAAATAGAATAAAAGATCTGGCTCAGGAGTAGATGCCGGCCCGGGAGTTTGAATATTCTACGATAGGACATCTCAAGCTCGTGAAAGATAAACCCGCTGATTATCGGCAGTAATAAAAAGCTGAACATTGTAAATGATCCATATGCCTTAGGATTTATAATATAGGTTTTGACCCATTTAATCGTAACGAAGGGAATCACATGAATTAACTCATCGGCAATCATCTCGGTAAGCTTATTTGTCCAGGTATCCCCTGAAAAAACGGTTCGCTGTATGGCGTTAAAAATAAAGAAGCTGAGCGTTGAAAAGGGAATGATAGAAAAAAGAAAAATAAATGAGATGGATGAAGAAAGGGTAAAACAGTTGTCTTTGTGAAACGTCTTAAAGGCAGCAATACAAATATTATAGGGTAAAGACAGGGTTTTAAGAATCGAGGTTCCGGGTCTCATGGTTTTTATATCTATCTGCTCAAGTTGTTTACCCCGATATTGCTGAAAGGTTTTTGAACTCGCAGGCTGAGAAGTCCCTTTTTTGGAAAAACACTCAAGTATCACGTTCTTAAACGTAATCTGCATTTTTGAGATGAAATGATAATATCATTTGGACAGCTGTTATTCAAGCAAATTTCGATAGCGTCGGGCCATCCCTGCCAAAATTTTTGGCTGATCATGCCTGGATCTATTATACCGTGTGTCTTCGGGATCCTCTATAGCCCCAACTTTTTGAACCGGCACGCCTTTGTTGTCGAGTTCGATATCCGCGGTTATCGAAAAAACCTCTTTAATATAATTTTGAAAAGCCCTTCAAAAATGATAAGGCTAACAAAAGAGGTGTTGCGATGTCCAGGTTGACCAGAATATTTTTCATCGGTGTTGCCGCAACGGTCTTAAGTTGCAGTTCCTATCACCAGCCCTTTTCAAAGCCGGGCCGGCCGGCAGCGGAAAGAAACATCATCCTTCTGATCAGTGACGGTGCGGGATTCAACACCTTCGAGTCCGGCAATTACTTCCAATTCGGGGAAAAGATGCCGGAACTTTATAGGGATTTTTCGGTCAGAATTGCCTCAAAGACCGATATGCTGAATTTTGTCGATAAAACGATAAATGAACCTCTTAAACTCGGCAGCAGTGATTCGGTGTGCCCCGGATGTACATTGTCTCAGGATTGTTCGTGTGATTACGATAAGTGGTACGCCAAACCCCAAGGCTATGATCCGATGAAAATGTGGACATCATTTAATTACGTCAAGGAAGGTGACAATTACCTGGCTTTTACGGATTCTGCGGCAGCGGCTACAGCTATCAACATCGGCAAAAAAACCACCCGGGGGCGCATGGGAATGATGTGGGATGAATTTCCATTGCCGGGTATTGCCGAGGTTGCCGATGCACTGGGAAAGTCCACGGGCGTCGTTTCGAGTGTTCAACTGTCGCATGCAACACCCGGCGCTGTTTGGAGCCACCAAAAGAATCGCAACATGTATGCAGACATTGCTAATGAAATGATTTACAACAGCGGACTCGATGTCATTATGGGATGCGGTGACCCCATGGAGAGCGCGGATTATAAATATGTCGGCGGGAAGAAGACCTGGGCGGATATCATCGATAAGGATGGTGCCAATGGTTTCGTCTACATTCACGACCTCGACGCTTTTGATAATCTTGCCAAAGGCGGGATTGAAGGCGGCATGCCGGCCAAGGTCATCGGTATTCCCCATGCCTTGGGAACACTGTCCGCCAATGCCGAGGATGTTCCGACATTGGCCACCATGGCCATGGGTGCAATACAGGTCCTTTCACAAAATCCCAATGGTTTTTTCCTGATGATCGAAGGCGGGGCTGTGGATTGGAAAAATCATGCCAATGACATTGGCGCTATGGTGAAAGAACAGGCAGCCTTCAATGACACTGTAGCGGCGGTGAAGCACTGGGTTGAGAAAGATAGTTCCTGGCAGCAAACCCTGGTCATTGTCACGTCCGATCATGAATGTGGTATGCTGTGGGGTCCGGGAACTTACACCGATAACGATTGCGGCCGGGCAGACAAGTGTAAGGTCGGTTATTTTGATGCAGGTGTTGACACGTTTAACGGCTGGATGCACATTAAAAACAACGGCAAAAATCAGATTCCCGGTGTTCAGTACGGCTCCAAAGGTCATACCCGAGCGCTTGTCCCGGTTTTCGCCAAAGGGGTTGACGCTGAAATGTTCTTCGATTTAATAGAAGGAGTCGATACCAGGTCGGCTTCATTCTGGGGATTCAGCGGACAATACATTGACAATACCGATATTTATACCGTTATGGAAGCTGCCATGAACTCAGGTGTAAATCATTCCAAAGCGATACCGCCGGCACCGTGAACTTGGCTTATAGTATTGAATTAACAAGGTCCTAATAATATGGTAAGGTGAATTGACCGTATTCAAGAGATATATGCCATGTTGATGCCGGCAGAGGTCTCTGATATCGATTTAAGGAAACACCATGAAAAAAAAGAAACGATTGCTCAGGCATCTTTTCCCTTCATATCTTCTGATCACGCTGATTTCCTTGGTTGCCGTCACATGGTTTGCAACGAGCTCGATCCGGCATTTTTATCTGGAACAGACGGCAACTGATTTGCTGGCCCGGGCCCGCGTATTGAAAAGTCAGATGGCTCAATACTTCGGGTCCTTGGAGACCCGTGTGGTCGATGCCATATGCAAAGAGGTGGGCGAATCTTCGGCCACGCGGTTTACCGTTATTCTGCCTTCGGGAAGTGTTATCGGCGATTCCAATGAAAATCCGGCCATTATGGACAACCATGCATTGAGACCCGAGGTCATTGCGGCTCGAAAGGGGGGCGTTGGGAAATCCATACGTTACAGCATGACTCTCCAGAAACGGATGATGTATGTTGCCATTCCGTTAAAAAACAAAGAGAAAATGATTGCCGTGATACGGGCGGCTTTGCCGGTTACCGCCATTGATCAGGCGTTTAAGACGATACAGATAAAGATTGGGCTCGGGGGGCTTTTTATCGCACTGCTTGCGGCGGGAATCTGCCTTTTTGTGTCGCAGCGCATCAGCCGGCCCATTGAAAAATTAAAAAAAGGTGCGGAATTTTTTGCCAGGGGTAATTTGTCCTACCGGATGCCGGGTACGGATCTGGTTGAAATCGACAGTCTCATCGAAGCATTGAATCAAATGGCCGTTCAACTCGAAGACCGCCTTAATACCATTGTCCGTCAGAAGAATGAACTGACGGCGGTATTGTCGAGCATGGCCGAAGGCGTCATCGCGGTAGATATGGATGAAAAGATTATCAGTATCAACAAGGCAGCGGCAAGATTTTTTGAAGACATGCCACAGAACCTGCTCAATCGAAGTATTCCTGAGGCCATCCGAAATCCGGATCTTCAAAAGTTTATCAATCGGGCGCTTTCCAGCAAAGAAAATCTTGAAGAAGATATTACCCTTTACCAAAAGGGTGAACGAATATTGAACATTCACAATACGCCTCTGGAAGATGCTGCCGGTCAACGAACCGGCATTTTGGTAGTGATGAACGATGTGACCCATCTTCGAAAGCTTGAAAATATGAGGAAAGATTTTGCGGCCAATGTTTCCCATGAACTCAAAACGCCGCTGACAGCCATCAAGGGATTTGTTGAAACCCTTCGCACCAGTGAAGGCGTCGATCCAAAGGAAACCCAACGCTTTTTATCCATTATTGAAAAGCATGTGAATCGTCTCACAGCCATTATCGAAAATTTAATGAAGCTTTCCAAAATAGAGCGGCAGGATGAAACAAGTGAAATTCGTCTTGAAGACAGTACCGTAAAAAGTGTCATTTTACCGGCTATTCAGACATGCCGGGAAAAGATGGCGGCCAAAGACATCACGGTTGATCTGGTATGTCCGGAAGACATTTCGGCCAGGCTCGATTCCAGATTGATGATCCAGGCGATGGTAAATCTTCTGGATAATGCCATCAACTACAGCAGCGAAAAAAGTGATATTAAAATTTCAGCGACTGTAATAGACAAAGAGTTGCGGATCTGTGTTCAGGACCATGGCATCGGAATTTCAAAGGAACATTGGTCCCGTCTGTTTGAAAGATTCTACCGGGTCGATAAAGCCCGCAGCCGGGAGCTCGGGGGGACGGGCCTCGGGCTTGCCATCGTAAAGCACATCGCCCATGCTCATGGCGGCCGCGTCTCGGTTGAAAGCACGCCCGGAAAGGGAAGTGCGTTTTCGTTGCATTTGCCGCTCCGCTAATCCATTAGTGATATTGTTTGATCCGGCACTCCTTTAACCCTCAAAAAAACGGTCATTCCCTCTTTTTCAATCACCCGGATGTGTTGCAGCGTTTTTCTAACTGTATTTAAATAAACGGTCATTATGACATCGCTTCTTGATGGATGGCTTGCTTTTCCACTAAATTTTTTTCGATAATAGGGCGCCGTATCACCGGTGGGTTTGATGATAAACTCTTTGATTTTATTTTCAAAGGCCGTTTCAAAGGCAATGGCCATCATCAATTCGTCCAAATTCCAGATTCCTTTATTTCCCTTGTTTCTGTAATCGTTTTCAACGAAAAATCCCACCTCATGCCTTGCGCGAAGATCCTTTAACGGCAAAAGATCCGTTTCGAAACGCTTTCGGAAATGAACTGAAAAAGGCAAACCGATCAAGGGCGACCTGAAGGCGGATGCCAGCATGGGGGAATGTGAAAGATCGAAGTCAAGATAGGCGATTTGCTTTAACGCTTTAAGGTCAAACACATCGATCATACAATTTCCTCTCAATGTGAATACCAGGTCCGCCGAAGCAGTTGAATAAACAGAAACCCCTTGTTGTTTTAAATCTATGAAATTAAATATATGCCATGTGGGGTCATTCATTTTTTTCTATCCGGATACCTAACCGAACTTAAAGACTTCGCTCCAATAGGGACAAAAATTCTAACCAAATATTCACTTTATTCAAATAAAAGTTTAGCGTTCAAAGAAACCATGTACAATCTTTTTCTTATTGTTGGATCTGTTTTCATTGTTGTCACGCTGATTTTATTGAGAATCAGATATTTCCCGCCATCTAAATTTAGTTATATCCTAACATCAATTTAACAAGGATCTAACATCTCAAACGTAATTTGTTAGAATGCAGGATATAAATGGTCTGTTTGATTTATATCGCTGCCGGTTTCCGGGACCGACTTTGTCTGAAAAGAATGTTTGCTTATACATACACAACTCATTATATTAACTGTCACTAGTCCATATTTCGGCTTTAAATCTGTGAAATAGGAAAGATAACCACAAATGACCCAGCATTTTGATCGAGAGTTGGATAAACTCAAAAAGAAAATCTTGTCATTAGGTGCTCAGGTGGAAGAACGGGTCTATCTGGCAATCAAGGCGATTGAGAAAAAGGATCCCGATCTTGCGACAAGAATTATTCAATTAGATTATGAAATTGATGAAAAGGAAGTGGAAGTCGAAGAAGAGTGTCTGAAAATTCTGGCCCTCTACCAGCCGGTGGCCATCGACCTTCGATTCATCGTTGCCGTAATCAAAATCAATAACGACCTGGAGAGAATCGGTGATGAGGCGGTCAACATTGCCGAGCGTATCCAGAGTATGGCCAAGCATCTGAATGCCAGCTTCCACTTTGACTATACCGAGATGGCTGAAATTACAGCCACCATGTTAAAGCGGAGCCTGGACGCTCTGGTCAACCTGGATATCGATACGGCCTTCAAAGTGATTACAATGGATGATGAGGTTGATGGCATCCAGGGAAATGCTTACTCACAGATCAAACAGGCCATGCGGGAACACCCCGCGGAAATGACCTACCTGGTCAATCTTTATCTTATTTCCCGGCATCTCGAGCGTGTGGCCGATCATGCCACCAACATTGCCGAAGAAGTCATTTACCTGATCGAAGGGGAAATTATCCGGCACGGAAAGTATTTATAAAGTGAGTTTCATACCCGTGACCTTTCACAACCATCCGGGAAGCCGGACCCCACGGCTGCGGCTTTTGGGTAAAGGGCGGCACGGTTCTTTTTGATCCGGATCGTGATTTGAAAAACCTGCTCCGGATTAAACACCACAGTCTTTTTTTCCCCGCCTTAACGGTTTTGTATCTTCGTCACACCTTATTCCCGTCTGGAAACAAGCTCAAAATAGACCGTTCATCGGTACCTCTCAGCCTCGAAAAAGGATTGAAAAAAGCAATTTAGTGTCATAATTATTTTAAAGGACAAGATCTTTTTTCACGTAAGCATTAGCATTCGAGGTGAAGCAGGAGATCGCACCCTCTAAACACATACTTTTTCACCCTGCATCCACGATGGAAACAAAAACGGAATATAAAACAAAAGCGGTCATCCATGCCCGGCATCTCACGCGGGTCTATCGTATGGGTGACAGCGAGGTGGTCGGCATCGACGATGTCAGCCTCGATATTGCTCCCGGCGAGCTGGTGGTGATCAAGGGCAACAGCGGTTCGGGCAAGAGCACGCTGCTGTCGCTCATCGCGGGTCTGGATCGCCCGACCAGCGGTCATCTGACTGTTGCCGATCATGATCTGACCAAAACGACTTCTTCGGGACTTACGCATTTCCGGCGCAAAGTCGTGGGCATGGTCTTTCAATCGTTTAATTTAATGCCTACCCTGAACGTGGTTGAAAATGCCTGCCTCCCGGGATTGCTGGCGGGAAAATCTCCGGACCGGATAAAATCCAAAGCCATGGAACTGCTGGACTGGCTGGGACTTTCGGCCCGGAAGAACCATTTGCCGGCCCAGCTTTCCGGTGGAGAGATGCAGCGCACGGCCATCGCCAGGGCGCTGATCAATGATCCGGATATTATCCTGGCCGATGAACCCACGGGAAATCTGGACAGCCGAAACGGCCAGATTGTAGTGGAATTGTTTGCCCAGTTGAATCGCAAATGGAATCGAACCGTGATGATTGCCACCCACAGCAGTATTGCAGATTCATCGGCAACCATGACCATCTGTTTGAAAGACGGAAAGATTAACGGTCAAACATGCGACATATAGGCTTTTTCTTTCGATTTTTTATCCGGTTTAGTTTGCGAAACATGAAAAAGCATTTGGGCCGGGCACTGACGGTGCTTCTGGGGATCGCCATGGGCGCCGCCGTCTTTACCAGTGTGCGGCTTTCCATTCATGCGGCACTTGATTCGTTCACCCGAAGCATGGATGTCATTGCCGGCAGCGCAGACCGGGTACTGGTACAGCCCGGAGGACGAGTCCCCGAAGCATGGGTGGCCAGACTTCTGAAGTTTCCCGTTGTTCGTGAGGTTTCGCCGGTTTTGACGACGTATGTCCGTTTGGCCGGTAAACCATCAGAACCGTTTCTATTGATCGGCGTCGACCCGATCATGGATCGGCGCTTTCATAAGTGGCAGACCTTTCAACACACCACCCAAGATGCCGAAAGCTGGCTTGAACTCATCAAAAAACCTTATTCCCTGATCATCGGAAAGTCTCTGGCCGAAAAATACGCGTTGGGTCCCAAGGATCACGTCTTTATCGAGAACACCCGGCAAACCGCTGATTTTAATATCGTCGGAATTCTGTCTCCCGGCGGGTTGGCCGCAGCAGAAGGCGGTATGATCGCCTTAACCGACATCGCGACCTTTCAGGAGTTTACCCGGCTTTACGGATGGGTGGATCGCATTGATATAAAACTTGATCCGAATGCTACATCCAAAGATCTCGATAACTTGCGGAAAATGCTGCCCGATAATCTCCGATTGCGTGCTCCGTCCGCTGCAAAAGAAAGCGGGCAAGGATTGATTCGCGCCTATCAGCTCAACCTTTCCATTCTAAGCTTTGCCTCATTGTTTGTCGGGATGTTTCTGGTTTACAGCCTGGTGGCGCTGAATGCGGCTTCCCGTCGCCGCGAACTGGCCATATTGCGCGCCGTGGGTGCATCCCCTTATCTGCTGTTCATGGTATTTTTGGCAGAAGGCGCGTTGTTCGGCGTGGTCGGATGGCTGACGGCCCTTCCCATCAGCACGGTGCTGGTCAAGTATTTGCTGAAGGCGGTCAGCCAAACCATTTCCATTCTCTTTGTTAAAGTTCAGGTGAAAACCCTTTCTCTGAGTCCCTGGGAAATCCTGTTGAGCTTTGCTGTTACCGTGTTCACCTCAAGTTTTTCCGCGCTTCAGCCGGCGTGGGAGGCCATGCAGGTGCCTCCCAATGAAGCGCTCGAAATATCCCGCCACGGCATGACGCGCAAAACATCTGCCCGTAAACTGGTCATCGCCGGCATGGGATGCCTTATACTGGTGGTGCCGCTGTCTCTGCTTCCAAAAATTTTGGATATGCCCTTGCCGGGGTATTTGGCTATCTTGTTATTGTTTGCCGGGTTTTCGCTGCTTGCACCCTGGGGGCTTCAACGCATGGGGCGTGCCCTGTCTCCCATCCTTTCTCGATTTGCCGGAATTCCGGCTTATCTTGCAGGCCGGTATGTGCGGGACAGCGGCACCCGCACCGCGGTGTCTGTCGGCGCACTCATCACGGCGGTGGCATTATTTGCATCCCTGGTCATCATGATCCACAGTTTCCGCAGCACCGTTGAGTTGTGGGCCCGCCAGACGGTGAGCGGCGATGTGTTTGTCACGACGAAAATGGGGCAAATCAACCAATATCGCTATCCCATGCCCCGGGCGGTTGTGGATGGACTGAAAGCATTCAAAGAGCGCGCGGATCTTGTTCCCAGCCGCCGGTTTTATTTGCGCTACAACCATTTTCCCTATGAGTTCGAACTGCTCGATTTGAACGCTTTTTTTCTTCACGGAGATTTTGTCTGGTTCAAGGGCAATCCGGATCGGGTTCGACCGCTGCTTACGCAGGGCAAAGGGGTTGTGATTTCCGAAGTCTTTTCCAATCGAACCGGATTGACCATCGGCGACAAATTCCGAGCCCGGATCCAATCATCGCTGGTGGCGCTTCCGGTGCTGGGCATCATTCGGGACTATCGGACCCAGGGCGGTGTGGTCTTTTATTCGCTTTCACAGTTCAATACACGTTATCACGATGTTCAGTGGAGCGGATGCCGCTTTTTTTTAAAAGACCGAACAAAGGATCATGAAGTGGCTGTTATGTCACTGAAAAATGAATTGGTGAAACGCTGGGGGGACACATTGGACATTGTCGGCGGCAATGCCCTGCGAAAAACGATCTTAAAGGTTTTTGATGAAACCTTTGCCATCACCACCGTTTTGCTGCTCATCGCGCTTTCCATTGCCGCTTTGGGGATCGCCACGACCCTGACGGTATTGGTTCTGGAACGCTCGAAGCAGTTAAATACGCTGTATGCCGTGGGTGCGGGGTTTGGGCAGATCCGGTCCATGATTCTGTGGGAGGCGGCTTTTATGGCCCTTGCCGGAGAAGCCGCCGGGATCCTTTGCGGATTTATTCTGTCTTATATCCTGGTGTATGTCATCAATCGCCAATCCTTTGGCTGGACATTCCTTTATGCCGTGGACTGGCGGGAGCTGGCAATGTCTTTGCCAATGATCATACTGGCGGCGCTGGCTGCCGCGTACCCGGCCGTCAAAATGGTGTTCCGCGAATCACCGGCGACACTGCTGAGAGAAAATTAACCCGAATTCCTCATGAAGAATTTATTTTGATTGTGAAACAAAAAAAAACTGAATTAAAATCAAGAGGCTTTATCAAATCCGGCGATACTGGTTAAAAACAAGATGCTTGGATGAGTCCTAATAAGATTTTTAAAATAAATTCTTCACCAAAGGCAAGCCTGAGCAACACAGGAACTGTGTTATTCAGTCCTCGAAGTAAATTACTACGTCTTCGGACTAAAATGCCTTGTTCCTGTGCGGCTCAGTCGCGTGAGGAAACCGGGCTAAGGCCTTTGAACAGGATGCGTTACAAAAAACGAATGATACTTTTGTTCTTGTTGTTCTCGGCTTTTACTCATTTATCGGTATTTGCCGAGGATCCAAAGGGTTATCTTTCCGTAACCGGTCCCTGCGATCTCGAGTTTCCCAAAGATCACGCATCACATCCGGGATATCGGACAGAATGGTGGTACTTTACCGGCAATGTGCAATCTTCGGGCGGGAATCGCTATGGATTTCAGCTCACTTTTTTCCGCCGGCGAATCACGCCCATGGGATCCGAGAAGAAATGGCCTAAACCCCATTCCGCCTGGCGCACCAGCCAGATTTATCTGGCCCATGCCGCTTTGTCGGATCTCGACGGAAAACACCATTTTTATGATCAATGCATGGAACGGGGGGTGCCGGGAATCGCCGGTACTTTTCGGGATCATGATGTGGTTCGCATCTTTGTTAAAAAATGGTCCGCCCGGATCAGCCCGAAATCCCTTCACCTGAAAGTGATTTCCGAAAAATTTTCTTTTGATCTTGATTTAATGCCTGTAAAACCGGTGGTGCTTCACGGGGACAGGGGATACAGCCGAAAAGGATCCACACCCGAAAGAGCCAGTTGCTACTATTCCCTGACCCGGCTTGAGACCAAAGGACAGCTGACGCTCGCCGGAAAAACATTTGACGTCAAAGGCCTGTCCTGGATGGATCATGAATTCAGCAGCGCGCCGCTGGAACCCGGCATCGTTGGATGGGACTGGTTCGGCCTCCAGCTCTCCGATAACACGGAAATCATGATCTATCTTTTGCGGGAAAAAGACGGCGGGTGGCATCCTGCGTCCAGCGGTACCTACGTCCGTTCCGACGGGAAAACAAAACATTTATCCATTCATGATATTGAAGCGATGAATACGGAAACGTGGAAAAGCCCGAACTCCGGGGCGGTTTACCCGGTCCGCTGGACGCTCAGGATTTTGTCGCCGGCCATGGACCTCTTTGTCGCCGCCAACCTGGCAGATCAGGAAATGAGAACCTGGAAAAGCACCGGAGTGACTTACTGGGAAGGGAGCGTGTCTGTTCACGGCATTAAAAAAGGCCGCCGGGTAAACGGGCAAGGATATATGGAGCTGACAGGGTATGCCAAGCCCTTTGAAGCCCTTGATGAAAAATAGTAATGTTGACAAACGTGAGGTATTTACTAATATCAAAGTAATAGAACACACTTAAACATGAGGTTGCCGTCATGATCACAACATTTGATCCTGTCCTGTTGGCCCGCATACAGTTTGCCTTTACCGTGGCGTTTCATATTACCTTCCCGGCCTTTACCATCGGCCTGGCAAGTTGGCTGGCGGTGCTGGAATGGCGCTGGCTGAGAACCCACAATACGGTCTATGAAGACATCTACCGCATGTGGATCAAAATATTTGCCGTCACGTTCGGCATGGGTGTGGTGTCCGGCGTGGTGATGTCTTTTCAGTTCGGCACCAACTGGTCGGTCTTTGCCGATCGGGCCGGTAATGTGTTGGGACCGCTTTTGGGTTACGAAGTGCTCACCGCCTTTTTTCTCGAAGCTTCGTTTCTGGGGGTGATGCTCTTTGGTTGGAATCGCGTGGGGCCGAAAATGCATTTTGCCGCCACCCTCATCGTTGCCGTCGGAACCCTGGTTTCGGCGTTTTGGATTCTTTCTGCCAATAGCTGGATGCAGACCCCCCAGGGATTCCGGGTGGGAGACAATGGGCTGCTGTATCCCACCAACTGGATTAAAGTCATATTCAATCCGTCTTTTCCGTATCGTTTTTTCCACATGGTTGTTGCATCCTACTTAACCACGGCATTTGTGGTCGGCGGGATCGCCGCGTATTACCTCCGGCGCCATCGACATGTCAAACAGGCCAGGGTCATGCTGGGTATGGCGATGATTATGGCGATTTTTGTCACCCCCATTCAGGTGGTGCTGGGCGATATGCACGGCCTGAATACACTGAAACACCAGCCGGCCAAAGTATCTGCCATAGAAGGTATTTGGAATACGGAACGCGGCGCTGCTTTGAGACTGTTCGGATGGCCGGATCAAGCGGAAGAAAAAACCAAATACGCCATAGAAATTCCCAAGTTGTCGAGTCTGATTTTAACGCATAGCCTCAACGGCGAGGTCAAGGGCTTAAAAGAATGGCCAAAAGATGACCGCCCGCCCGCTGTCTGGGTATTCTGGTCATTTCGGATCATGGTCGGACTCGGCATTTTGATGCTTTTTACCGGTGTGACGGCTGCAATCCTATTTTTTCGCAAACAACTTTTCAACAAACCATGGTTTCAGCGCTGGTGCATGGCCATGACACCGGCGGGATTCGGCGCCGTGCTGGCCGGCTGGGCGGTCACGGAAATCGGCCGGCAGCCGTATGTCGTCTATGGCGTTGTCCGAACCGCGAAAGCCGCATCGCCGGTAGTGGGATCCCAACTGGCACTGTCTCTTTGCGCGTTTATCGTCACCTATGTTTTTATATTTGGTGCGGGAAGTTATTACATCCTCAGGCTGATCGGAAAGGGACCGGGTGATTCGGAGAAAGCAAACAGCATAGACGACGTGAAAACGCCGCCGTTTTTTAGGATTCCGGATTCCGAAGAAGGAGGAGAGCATGTTTAATTTGGCTGAGTTCCTGGATTTGCCGCTGATATGGTACGGCCTCATCGCCACGGCCGTATTTTTGTATGTCCTGCTGGACGGATTTGATCTGGGGGTGGGCATCCTGTTTCCTTTTGCACCCTCGGACAGTTGCCGGGATCGCATGATGAACTCCGTCGCCCCTTTCTGGGACGGGAACGAAACATGGCTGGTCCTGGGCGGCGGTGGGCTGTTTGCCGCGTTTCCCCTGGCATACGCGATAATAATGCCGGCGCTCTATATGCCCGTCATACTAATGCTGCTCGGGTTGATCTTCAGAGGTGTGGCGTTCGAGTTCCGGTTCAAGGCCACCGGCAAGTCGCGAAGATTCTGGGATTATTCTTTTCATTTCGGGTCTCTTGTGGCGACGTTCATGCAGGGCATCGTCCTGGGCGCATTTGTTCAGGGGATAAAGGTCCAGGGCCGCAGTTTTGCCGGCGGCGCCTTTGACTGGCTCGATGCCTACAGTGTCATGGTGGGTATGGCGCTGGTGTTTGGATACGCGCTGTTGGGCGCCACCTGGCTGATCATGAAGACAGACGGCATCACCCAGAACTGGGCGCGAAAATGCGCGGAATATGTACTGGGCTATGTCGCCATATTCATAGGGATCGTCAGCATCAGCATGCCCGTGATGAACGCCCATGTCAAAACGCTGTGGTTCAGCACACCGAATATTTTTTATCTACTGCCGATCCCTGTATGCACCGCCGTGATGTTTGTGATGAACTGGCGGAACCTGCACAGAGGACGGGAATATTCTCCCTTTTTCCTGAGCATCGGTATATTTCTGGCAGGTTACCTGGGATTGGGCATCAGTTTGTTTCCCTGGCTGGTTCCGTTCGCCGTGTCTTTTCGTCAGGCCGCGGCCGCGCCGGAATCCCAGTCGCTGCTGCTGGTCGGTACCGCGGTGCTGCTTCCCGTGATTCTCGGTTATATGGCATACTGCTATTATGTCTTCAGAGGGAAGACATCCGATGAAGCCCTCTACTAAAACGCAAAAGCACTTTTACAGAAACCATAGAAACTTTAAAACTTAAAAGACAAAAATTTGGAAAAAAGGTATTTGAAATTTGAAGACATCACAATTTACATGATAAATAGAACTGCATAATTACTGATTAGGCCGGTCAATAAAAGCATGGGAGGAAAAGAAATGAGCCAAATAACTGAAATTGCCCCTGACGTTTTTAAAATTAGCACCTTTATTTCCGAAGTGAATATTCAGTTCAATCAATTTCTTGTAAAGGATGAAGAACCGCTTCTTTACCACACCGGGATGAAGGGACTTTTCCCGATAGTCAATGAAGCTGTTTCCAAGTTGATTGATCCGACCACATTACGATGGATCGGATTTAGTCATTTTGAGGCGGATGAATGCGGGGCACTTAGGGAGTGGCAGAGACTTGCGCCGAATGCGACGGCAATATGCAGCTTTGTTTCAAAGATGGTAAGCGTAGATGATGTCGTAGCGGATCGGCCAGCCAGGGCTTTGGAAGACGGAGAAGTATTAGTAACGGGTAAATTTCGTTTCAAGTTTCTTCAGACGCCACATGTGCCCCACGCATGGGATGCAGGACATTTATTTGAAGAGAATAGCAGAACACTTTTATGCTCTGACCTTTTCCATCAGAACGGTGAAGTGGAAGCTGTAACAAAATCTGATATTGTTAGCCGTTTCAAAGAAATGCTGATCGAATATCAGGAGGGACCTTTTGCCAATTACCTGCCATATACAACCAAGACAGAGAAAATTCTTGGCCGTCTTGCCGATCTACAACCAAAAACGATTGCACCAATGCATGGGTCAACTTATGTTGGTGATGGTGAGTCCGCCATACTTGATTTAGCACAGGCCATGAAAGAGGTATTAGCCGGATCTGTATAAATTACATATGCTTAACATTGCTTTTGCAGCCGATAGCTCTTACCGTTGCAACTGAAGAACCCCTTTTACTGCTATTTATCGCAGGATTTTTGTGCCTTCGAAATTATGTGATCTCCAAGATATTAAGGGTAAACGATGCACAAAATATGGAATGGATATTTTAAAAACAGCCAAGGCTTGATATTTACAGTTTTAATTTGATATGTGTCAATTTGACGAATTTCGCATCATGGCAAGATATCTTAACAATTAAACATTTCCCAAACCCATCGAAAAAACCCTCATTCATCAATACCACAGAGTGCCACAACATATCGATATTATAATTAATTTTGTTGACAAAAGCTGATTTTATAATTAATCGAATTAAGATGTTTTATCTTCTGGATTTCGTATTATGTCTTGATTCAATTTCCATTGTTTAACATTACAGAATCTGCAGAGCACATTTTCTAATTGTCGCTTCTTTCTTTTTTTATTTCAATTTCTTAACCTCCATTCAGGTTGTTATTGTGATGGAGGAACTCTTCAGAGTTTGTATGCATTCATTGAACTCTCTTTATGAATTGTTGATATGAGCACTAAAAAAATCCTTGTTGTTGATGATGATTTAACCCATCTAAAATTAATGAGAAAATTGTTGGGGAAACTTGGTCATATAGTTGTAACGGCTGACAGTGCAGAAGAGGCCGAACAAATCTTGAGATATGAAGAACACTTTTCATTGATAATTACAGATCTGAGGATGCCCTGGTTAAATGGATTAGATTTTTGCCGTAGGGTGAAAATCTTAAAACCTGATTTAAAGATATATGCATTGTCCGGCTGGGTTTATAATTTTGACATGAATGAATTAGAAGATGCGGGCTTCGATGGGATTTATCAAAAACCAATTATCAAATCGAATTTAGCAGAAATTTTAAACGCCGATATCTGAAAAATAAAAAATACGATATATGTACCGAAAGTTAAGATTTTTGGGCCTGTGGTCTTGGCAAGCTATGTCATGTTTTGAAAAGGAAGATTTTAACGGGAATGATTCTAAAAAGGGGAATTCTATGGGAGAAAACAGTACACTTGAGATATTAAAGCAGGCAATTCTGCTGGAAAAAAGAGGCAAGGCTTTTTATCAGAATGTTGCCGAAAAGACCGAAAACAGGGCTGCAAGGGATGTTTTTGAAATGATGGCAGCAGAAGAACAGAAACATATAGATACGCTGTCAGAACAGTTCATGGCTTATCGTAAAAAACAAAAGTTCATCCCTGGCAGTTACGATTCGGAAAGCAGTAGCGTGGCATCAAAGGTCCTGACAGAGGAAATCAAAGAGAAAATCTCCGCCGCCGGTTTCGAAGCCGCTGCGATCTCTGCCGCCATATTAATGGAGGAGCGGGCCATCAAACTTTACTCCGAAGGTATGGAGAACACATCCGATCCAGAAGCCAAGGCCCTGTTTGAATGGCTCGCCCGTTGGGAGCGCGAGCATCTGAGTTTGCTTCTTGATATCGACAAATCCTTAAAGGAAAAAATATGGTTTGATAATAAATTCTGGCCTTTTTAATATTGGAGCACCTCCTTGAGAACAATTAATAGGTGGAATGAATGGGCATTTGTCAGTGATAGATGGCTACCGGAAAATACACGATTTAGTCACTCATCTTAATACATGTATCTATAATACTGTGTTTGTTGGGTAATGCAATATCAGAGAGGTTTTTGATGTCTTAAAACATTGTGATATCGTTTTCGCGATGGGGCAAATGCTTTTTAAAAGGGTTTGCCCTTTTCATTCTTATTATGAATTTAGTCTTTAAATGAGGAATTCGGCTGGCTGGATGCCATGAGTGGCAGGATGAAGGCTTTTAACAATGTTTCGCCGGAATAAGCCAGATTTTGATTCGCGTTCATCCAGATCCACCATACCATCTTTTGTATACCCCCCTTGTCCGTCTGCGGCCAATATTACGACCTTGGGCCTCGTCCCGTCGACTCCTTTTCCGGCTTCTATTACCAGGGCCAATTCACCGGTGTCCAGCTCAAGAAGTGAACCGATGGGATATACCCCAAGCATATTGATGAATGCCTTGAGGAGTATCGGATCAAAATCCGTTCCTGAGTGTTCCAACATGTAGCCAAGGGCCTGATCTTGTGTTAAAGCCGCAGAGCGATAATTCCGTGGTGAGGTGATGGCATCAAAGACGTCTGTAATGGTCAGGATCCTACCGAACAAGCTCACGGATTTCTTTTGAGGGGTCTGAGGATATCCCGAAAGGTCATACTTCATGTGGTGTTCAAATGGAGGAAGCAGAATTTTTGACTTGAGACCACGAGCGGCCTGTAATTTAATAATTTGGGCGACACTGTAAATGGTATGTTTCTTTACAACATCAAACTCGCTTTTGCTCAGTTTTCTGGGCAGGCGGATGATTTCAACAGGTATATCCAGTTTTCCCAGGTCGTGAAATAGCCCGCATATTCCCAGCCGGTGCAAAGACGTCTTCGAAATCCCGATTCGCCGCCCCAGACACATGGAAAGTATGGCAACGTTTATTGAATGGGTAAAGGTGTAATCATCATAGTCCCGGATGGTACTGATCCCAAGAACGATGGACTCATCCTCCATGACGAGATCCACCATATTCTGGATCACACGAAGAGCCTTACGAACCCCCGCTTTCTTTTGGGAGGAAATTTTTTCAGCCACTTCTTTTATGGAATTCAACGCGCAAAAGTAAGATTCTTTTGCTTTTGCTTTCCTGAGTTGCTCCTGATCCAGAGGTTCGGTTCCGGTATCCTGTTCCGTCAACTGCGTATCTTTATCCTGTTCATGGACATTTTCCACCCAGAAAAACCCCTGGTCCTCCATCTGTTCCACGAACCAGTTCTGGGGATCCTTGTGCTGCTCGCTTTCGTTCAATATGCGTCCGAAATCGACAATCTCTTTGTCTGAAGCCTCCTGGACAGCAGCGTAAAAACAAAGCCCATGAATGTCTCGGTTTTCAAAATACTGCAGTATGTTGTTGACAAGTTTACCGATTTCACGACGGTGGAGCAACTTTTCGTACTGGATAAAAATATTGCCGCGGGACACCTGAAAAGTAATATGGTCATCCTCCTCCAGCAACCGGCCGGCAACCTTCTTGAATTCACCAATGCATTCCATCAAAAATGGGTTGTTAACCTGATGGATCTTGGACAGGTAGACCAGTCTGTAAAACGTCTTGAGGAAATCCTCGTGTAATTTTCCGGCTTCCGGGTTCATTGATGATTCCTTAAGGCTTTTTGGTATGCAGATCGAACACTTGGGAGCAGGCTCCTCGAAGCTTTCTTGAGAACGTCCCGGGCTTCCTGTGTGTTCAGCTCAAGCAACGCTAAGACAGCCCCCTGTCGCCGAAGTGACCTTTCGGAACTGAAATCCCAACCTTGACTGATAAGAGTTTGGCCTAAAAACGGGATGGAATCCGGCGTGCCGCAACAACCAAGCGTTTTGAAACAGCTCAAAATTTGTTGATCATCCCTGTAGAGAATCTTTTTATGTTGAAGATAATCTAAAATCAAGTTTCCGGTTTCCTCATTTTTGTACTGTTTCAGGTGATTCCACATCAACCGACGAATGGGAAGAACAGGGTCGTTTACAAGATGAAAAAGCTCCTTGATCATATTTTTATTCCGGCGTTCCAGGGCTTTCAGCGCTTCCAGTCGCACGCGTGCTGATGAATGATGCGTCATCCTGATAAGTATTTGCATAGGCTTTTCGCCGTCGATATATCCGAGAATATAAACAAGCTTTTTAACCAAATCCTCCTCGGGTCGATCCAGCAGTTGTTCCAAGGGGCTCGTGTCTTTGCGTGCCATCGATCCGATGATTTTCATGAGTTGCCTCTCTAAAGAATCGGATACTTTTTCTATCAACATTGGGGCCAGAGTAGTTATGGATACAGGTGGAAGACTGAGAAGTAATTTCCGAAAAACGTCGACTTGATCAGCACGCTGCTTATCAAGGCTTGGCAAAACGTCTTTCAAAACCCCGAGGACCTGAGGGCTGGCAATGTCAACATAGAGCTGACGCAACAAATGCTGAGCCCATGGTTTCTCGGTTTTAGCGGACTGGTAAGTCTTTTTTAAGCTTGCTAAAAAATCGAGTGCGATTTGAAATTCACCTTGAGCGAGCGTGGCTTTGAACTCCTCTTTTATGAATTCAAGGACAATCGCGTAGTCCTCGGGTTCATTTTGGGTGTTAAGAATCAGCCACAGAACCTCGAGCACGTCTTCCGTGCTGGTTTGGGCTTCTTCCTTTGCGACCATTTCTTCAAGACGCTGCAACTCTTCCGGGGTCATTTCCCAGATGGTCCTGTCCATGATCGAAAGGGCCGTGTCACCTCCTGTATCCCTTCCCCCCGTCGTATCGGCCGCTTCCTGCTGATCATCATCTATTGCTTCCCCCACCCCCGTCGTACCCTGAGATGCCTTACCCTCCGCGCCATGGCCCTCTGCGTCTTGCTTCTCACCTCCAGTCAGGTTGAAGGTGGAAAAATCTTTTTCGGTTTCAGCCTTCCACAGGACATCAGTGGCCGCATACTGCACATGCGGCAAATCCTTTTCCCACAAGGCTGTGACGAGATCTCCTTTTGGCTCTTCCTGTAACATTCTATACTGATTCAGTATTTTTATTAGATCAGAGATTTCCCAAGCTTCGATGCCTGCCTGGAATTCCATCCACTGGATGCCGTCTCGAAAAAGAGGATACGCCAATTGATCTCTTTTGGGGTCATCCTGGTAAACCGTTTCATCTTCAAAAAGGAGCCAATCCTTCTCGACATCGAGTCTGAGGTCGCCATATTTTTTTAAAAAAGGATCTAAGCGGGACACGACAGCTTGGAGGGACTCTTGATAGATGGCATGATTTTCAGGATACATGGTATGATTTTTGGCGGCCATAAATAACAAACCGAGCACACCCTTGATCATCTCAAGTTTTTGAGCTGTTTGCCTTATTTCAAGAATATCACTGCTGTTTTTTGTAGTGTTTGTAACCATTGGTTTCTCATTTGCATACGACCTTTATAGAGCATCTCTTCTTATTATCGGATATAATATCATTTTTCATTAACTATATATTTCAGGAGTCGGAAGTTTAAATAATAAATCTTTAGCCATAATCACTCATTAAAATCTATAGATTAGAAATCAGAGTACTTCGTCAAACCCGCCGGCCATGCCTCCCCTCGACACGAACACCCGAATGCACAGGTTCTTATCGTACTGAAGGGCAAACTGACCATCACAACGGATGACGATGAGCAAGAGCTTTCCGAGAACGACGCAGTGTATATCCCGGGAGATGAACCGCATGTTGTGGCGAACCCCTTGAAGGAGCCCTCGGTCGGTATTGATATCTTCGTCCCGGGGCGTTCGTTCGATTTCTGGCTGAAACGAATATCATTGCAGGTGTTGCAGGTTTAAGTTTGATTAACCCACCCAGTTAAAGGTCCGATCCACAGCCTTTTTCCACTGCCGGTAGTATGATTCCCTGAGCGCCGAGTCCATGGAGGGATGCCAGGTCTTATCTTTAACCCAGTTCTGCCTCAGCTCTTTACGTCCGGACCAGAACCCAACGGCCAAGCCGGCCGCATAGGCCGCGCCTAAAGCGGTGGTTTCCGATACTTTGGGGCGTATCACCGGCATTCCCAGGATATCGGATTGAAATTGCATCAGCAGTTCATTGCCGACCATGCCGCCATCGACTTTGAGGCTGGTCAATTCGACCCCTGAATCCGTGTTCATGGCTTCTACAATATCTCGCGTCTGATAG
>Ga0210077_1000101_pt1 | contig 44487 bp, 30 predicted proteins | sample RushMan_CattailN_5_FD_185556 | JGI IMG/M metagenome (GOLD analysis project Ga0210077, IMG submission 185556) | Wetland microbial communities from San Francisco Bay, California, USA, that impact long-term carbon sequestration -... | ecosystem: Environmental > Aquatic > Marine > Wetlands ...
CCGCCCGCCGGAGGAAGGCTTCCGCGTGGAGGCCGATCTCGACGCCCGCCGCGTGCAGCCCGATGAGGGCCAGCGAGAGAAACAGCCCGATGACCATCAGCCCGATGGCGGCCGGGAGTCGGATGAACTTGTAGTTCAGATAGCTCGCCCCCGCCACGACCGTAACGAAGATCGCGACCGCGGCGAATACCGTCGACGAATCCATCCCTCTCCCCCGCTCACTCGTTCGGCGGCTGGATCATCTGGTCCTTGAGCTTCTCCAGGTCTCGCTCCTTCTCCACGAGGACGAGCAATTCGTCCTGGTCCTCGAGGGTGGTGGACCCGTGGGGAATGCGGACCTCGTTCCGGCGGAGCAGGGCGACGACGTGGGCGCCGTCGGGCATTTCCAGCTCGGAGATCTTTTTCCCCTTGGCCTTCTCGGCTCCCAGGGCGATGAGCCGCAGCCCGCCCCTGGCGAGCTGGGAGAGGTCCAGCCGGTCATACCCGTAGATGGCGGACAGCATCTCGTCGGCTGCGGAGATCTTGGGAGTGATGATCTTGTAGACGCCGATGGATTGGCAGGCCGACCTCAGGGCCAGGCCGTTCAGCTTGACCATGATCTTCTTGACCTCGAAGCGGCGCCCGAGCATGGCCACGACCGTGTTCAGGGGATCGGAGCCGGTCAGGACCACCAGCACGTCGGCCTGGGAGATCTGGGCCTGCTTGAGGATATCGGGATTCGTCGCATCCCCGTTGAGGACCAGCGCCTCGAGCTCGTTGGAGGCCAGCTCGCAGCGTTTCTCGTCGCTGTCGATCAGGACCAGGTCGATATTCCGGCGGTCGCCCAGCTTCCGGGCCAGGTCGAGACCCGTGTCCCCGGCGCCGACGATGACGACTTTCATCGGTTCCTCCTTCTCGGCCACACGGCCGGGATGAAAATGATCAGGGCGGGCAGGATTTCCAGCCGCCCCGCCCACATGTTGAACATCAGGACGAGTTTCAGGTGGAGCGGCAGGCCGCTCGACGTGATCCCGGATGAAAGGCCCACCGTGCCCAGCGCCGAGGCGTTCTCGAAGACCGAATCGACGATTCCGAACCCGGACAGCAGGAATATCAGGGAGGTCCCGGCCAGGATCAGGAGATAGATCGCGATCAGGCTGACCGCGTTCTTGAGGTCGCTTTCCGAAACGGGCGACTTCTCGGCCGTGATCGACACCGTGGCCGCGTCCGGGAGGACCCTCTTGACGACCGACCACCGGACGAGCTTGAAGAGGACGATCAGCCGGATGAGCTTGATGCCGCCCGCGGTCGAAAAGGAGGACCCGCCGCAGATCATCAGGACCACGCTCAGGCCCTTGACCAGGGGCGGCCAGCGCGCGTAGTCGACGGTCGAGAAACCCGTCGTGGTCAAGGCGCTGAAGGATTGGAAGAGGCTCGAGGAGATCAGCCGGGCCTGAGCCTGCCAGGCCACCCAAAAAAGACAGGCGGCCGCCAGCCCCAGGCCCAGGAGGACGAGGAGCTGGGAGTCGCGGAGAACCCGCCGGGGCCCTTCCCGGATGAGGAAATAATACAGGGGAAAGCCCGTCGCGCCCAGAATCATGAAGACGATCACAGCCCCGTGGACGGCCGGGGCGGGGTAGGCCCCGATGCTCTGGGCGTGCGGCGAAAAACCGCCCGTGGACACCGTGGCCAGGATATTGAGCAGGGCGTCGAACGGCCGCATCCCGGCCAGGACGAATGTCCCGAAGCCGACTGCCGTCAGCGACGCGTAGATCAACAGGACGAGGCGGGCCGTCTTGCGGATGCCGGCCATCGGTTTCTCGCCCGAGAATTCCTGCGTGTAGAGCTTGCGGGCCGCGCGGCCCGGGACGCGCAGGACGATCAGCGTCAGGATGACGATCCCGATGCCGCCGATCCACTGGCTGTAGCCCCGGAAGAAAAGGAGACTGCGCGGAAGCCCGGCCAGGCCGGTCACGCTGAGCCCGGTCGTCGTGAAGCCCGACATGGACTCGAAGAATCCGTCGACAAAGGATTCGACCGGCAGAAAGGCCGCGGCCCCGAACAGGGAAAAAACCAAATAGGCCAGGGCCGTGACGACGAAGGCCTCCTTGCCCTCCAGGTTCGGCTGCCCGGCCAGCCTGCCCAGCAGGCCCAGCCCCAGTGACGCCCCGGCCAGCCCCGCGAAGACGAGAGCGAATCGGAACTCCCCCGCCAGCACGGCGACTCCCGCGGGAACGGCCAGGAGGGCGGCCAGGAGCCGGAGCATGAGACAGAGATTGGCGGTCACGGCTCTGTATCGGACGGGCTCGACAAATTTGGTTATCGGCAATCCAATCCCCTTTCCCAGCCAGACCATTAATAGCATCAGGATGAAACCCGAGTCAACTGCGTTCGGAACGAGGCTCTCTCCGGTCCGGCCGACCTGATTGCCTTTACGGCCCGTGGGATCCGGGCCATTCGCGGCCGGCCCGACGCGGCTAAACGGTCGACCGGCAGTCTCCAGCCCTTAGCGAGCCGACGTGTCAGAGACCAGGCGTCGACATGGCCGGGTTGCGTCTCGGCCGGCTTGACAGAACCCGGCGTCCACGGGAATAATCCTGATATCGGAGCGGGACATGCCGGAGGCGGGAATGGCGGCCGGACTCATCCTCGTCGGATACCTGATCGGGTCCATAACCCCCGCCTACATCCTCGGCCGCATTCTGAAGGGCATCGACATCCGCGGGCACGGGACGGGCAACGCCGGGACGCAGAACGCCTTCCGGATTCTCGGCTTTTGGCCCGCCGTCGCCACGGCCGTCTTCGACTTGGCCAAAGGCCTGTTGGCCATGGGGCTGGCCGTGCGGGGCGGACTCCCTCTCTGGCTGGCCTTCGCCTGCGCCTACGCCGCGGTACTCGGGCACATCTTCCCCTTCTACCTGAAATTCCGGGGCGGCGAAGGCTCGGCGACGGGAGTCGCGATCCTGTTCTTCCTGATCATCCGGGCCGTGGCGCACGTTTGGCTTCCCTACGAAATCCTTTTGCCGCTCGCCGTGCTCGCCGTCGTCGTCTCCGCGATAACCCGAACCGGCGAACTGGCCGGCATTGTCTGCCTTCCCTACATGGTCCTCCTGTTGTTGCTCGAAGCTCCTCTCAACCCGACGATCCTGTTCATGGGCCTCCTCCTCGCCCATCTGTTTTTCTTTTCGGCCCTCAACGCCCGCAGGCAGCGCCTCATCAAGTTGGGTGGGAACAGGAAATTCATCGTCTCCTGGCGCACTCTCATCCGGCCGCTGGCCACGCTGTTCGTCGTCCTGCCCTTTTTCGTTTCGCGGGAAACGATGCTGTTTCTCACCGGAGTGGTCGCGGCCGCGTTCATCGTCCTCGACCTGACCCGCCTCTCAAGCCGCAGGCTGAACGTCTTTCTGTTCACGAAGTCGAAGCCTCTCTTCAAGGAGAAGGAGAGAGGCCAGTTCTCGTCGATGACCTATTTTCTCGTGGCGGTCTTCATCCTGCTGCTGGCCTTTCCCGTCGACATCGCCTCGTTTGCCATTCTTTTCCTTGTCTTCGGGGACATGGCCTCGAAGTTCTTCGGGCTCCTTTTCGGGAAAACGCCGCTGCTGACCAAGTCCTTGGAAGGATCGCTGGCCTATTTCGCGTTTTCATTCGCCGCCGGCTACGTGCTGACTCTCTTCCTGCCGCTGCCGCTCTGGCTCCTGGCTTTGGGTGCGGCGACGGCGGCCGCGACCGAGGTTTTCTCCATCTTCGGCATCGACGACAATTTTACGGTAGGTCTGGTCTCGGCGGCGCTGATGCTGGCCTTCGACACGCTCCTCAAATAGGGCCGCCGTGGTCCGCTCTGAGGCCCAGGTCGTCCACGGGGACTTCAAGTCCTTCCCGGTCGAGGGCGAGGTCCGGTGAGGGCTCAGCAGCGTCCATGGCCGCCCCGGGCAGGTGAGCGGCCGAACCGCGTGCGTTATGGAATGTCCCTTTTCAGGAAACGCCAGAAGGCGGCCGCCGTTCCGGCGGCGGCGAACCCGGCCAGCACGGCGACCGACCGCACGGGGAGGGCGTGCGCGGCCAGGATCTCGCGGGGCGAATAGTAATTGTTGACCGACCAGGGCAGCAGGAAGGCCGCGTTTCTCCAGAGCTGGGCTATGACCAGGACGAGGTAGGACAGCAGGGCGACCAGGAATCCGGCGAACGCGACACGCCCGGCCTCGCGGCCCAGCACCGAGAAAAGCAGGGTCAGTCCGTACCAGGCGAGCTGCAGAAGGCAGTAGTTCAAGGCGAGAAGGACGAGCGTGCGGCCGTCGAGCGCCCGGAGGCCGTAAACGCGTTGCCCGGCCAGAGTGGCGGCCGCCCCGGCCGCGCTCAGCAGGCTCAGGGCGGACACGGCGAAAACAACCTGCCCGGCGAAGTATCGCCGGCGTGAAATCGGCTGGCTCAGGACAAGCTCCAGGGCGCCGTTCTCGACTTCTCCGGACACGGCCCGGGCGGCCATGACGACGGCGGCCCCGGCGCCGATCGCCAGGGCTATCGGGTGATTCCAGCCGAAGGCCAGGAGGTCGGCAGCGCTGAAGCCGCCGAACGACTGCCGGACGAACTCCCGCACGGCCGGCGGGACGTTGTTCAGGAGTTCGGCGAGGAGCCCGGGAACGTCGATGGTCGAGACGACGGCGCAGATGAGGAATTCGAACCCGGCCAGCACGGCCGTCACCGCGGCCAGGAACAGGGCGTGACGGAAGAACAGCCGTTTCAGGAGATTGGTCACCGGGATTCCGCCTCCCTTTTATAATAGGTTAGGAAAATGTCCTCGAGCTCGGGCTCGGGAAAGACGAAGCGCTCCACCTCTTCCCGGGCGATCCGGCGCACGACGGGATTGACATCCCCCCGTATCCAGAGAGTGGCGTTCTTCCCTTCGACCTCGGCCCTGGTCACGCCGGGGGTGGCCTCCAGGCCGTCCGGGACGGAATTCCTGAACCGCACCCTCAGCCGCCGGACCATCCGTTCCCGGAGACTTTCGATGGCCTCGACCGCCACGAGCTCGCCCTCGCGCAGAATGGCGACCCGGCCGCAGACCGCCTCGACCTCCGACAGCACGTGGGACGAAAAGACGACGGCCCGCCGGCGGCGGGCCGCGTCGAGAATAAGTCCCCGGAAGGCCTTTTGGACGAGGGGATCGAAACCCGTGGTCGGCTCGTCCAGGAGGAGAAGCTCGGGATCGTGCTGCATGGCGATGATCAGCCCCAGCTTTTGCCGCGTGCCATGGGAAAGGAATTTGGCCCGCCTCGTGAAAGCCGGACGTTCGACGCCCAGGGCTTCGATGAGGGCCGGCCGCAGCGGGGCCGGGCGGCCGGGGCGGAAGCCGGCGTAGTAATCGAGCAGCGCCTCGCCCGTCATATTCCCGTAGAGCGCGAGCTCGCCTGGAAGATACCCGGTCCGGGCCCGGACCTCCGCCCGTGACGGACTCTTGCCGAACAGCAGGACCCGGCCGCCGGTGGGACGCACGAGGCCGAGGAGGATGCGCAGGGTCGTCGTCTTGCCGGCCCCGTTCGGCCCCAGGTAGCCGAACACCTCCCCCGGCTCGACGGCGAAGCTGACGCCTCGCAGGGCCCGGACCCGGCCGTAGCTCTTGGTGAGGTTCTCGAGCGACAGGACCGGCATCGTTTGGCCCAAGGGTGTCACTTGTGCCGGCAGCGCGGACACTCAGGACTTGACAAGCTTCTCGAACTCCTTCTCGTCGACGACCTTGACCTTGTGTTTCTTCGCCCGGTCGAGCTTGCCGCCGGGATTGCTCCCGGCCACCGCGTAGTCCGTGTTCCCGCTGACACTCGACACGGCCCGTCCTCCCAGCTCCTCGACCAGCCGCTGGGCCTCGTCGCGGGTGTAGTTCTCGAGCTCGCCCGTGAAGACGAAGGTCTTCCCGGCAAGCGGCCCCGCGGACTCGCCCGAGGCCATCGGCCGAACTTCCAAGCCGGCCTTCCGGAGCTCGGACAGAATTCGCCTGTTCTCCTTTTCATGGAAAAAAGCGTAAACGCCTCGGGCCGCGACGGACCCGATATCCTCGGCCTCCTCGATCTCGTCCGCCGAAGCGCCGAGCAACGCGTCGAGAGTCCCGAAGTGCCGGGCCAGGGCCTGGGCCCCGCGGCCGCCGATCCCGGGAATGCCGAGGGCGTAGAGGAAGCGGTCCAGGCGCGCCGATTTGGCTCCCTGAATGGCGTCGTGGAGCTGCCGCGCGGACTTCTCGGCGAAACCCGCCAGCCTCTTGACATCATCAACTCTCAGCCGGTAGAGGTCCACCACCGATTTGACCATGCCCTTTCCGACGAGTTCTTCGACGGTCTTCCCGCCGAGGCCCGCGATGTCCATCGCGTCGCGCGAAGCGTAGTGGATGATTCGGCCCGTGAGCTGGGCCCGGCACCCGAGCGAATTCGGGCAGACCGTGAAGGCCCCCTCCCTGACCACCTGGGCCCCGCAGACCGGACACTTGGCCGGCATCTCGAAGGGCTTGCCGTGCCGGCGTCCCGGCCCGGAGACGCGCCCCACCACCTCGGGGATGACGTCGCCCGCCCGCTCGATGCGCACCTGGTCGCCGGGACGGACGTCCTTTCGCCGGACCTCGTCTTCATTGTGGAGCGTCGCCCGGCTGACCGTGACGCCTCCCACGTTCACCGGGTCGAGGAGGGCTACGGGGGTCAGGATTCCCGTCCGGCCCACTTGCACGGCGATGTCCCTGAGGGTCGTGACCTCCCTCTTGGGGGCAAACTTCCAGGCCAGGGCCCAGCGCGGACTGCGCTGGCGCATGCCGAGCTTCTCGCGCAGGGGCAGGTCGTCGAGCTTGAGAACGATTCCGTCGATCTCATAATCGAGCCCGTCGCGCTTTTCGGCCATGCCGGCCTGGTAGGCCTTGACCTCGTCCAGCCCGGCGCACTTCTTATTATGGGAATCGGTCTTCAACCCCCATTTCGGCAACTGCCGCAGGATTTCCCATTGCGACCCGAACGCATGGCCGCGGACAGCGAGAACGTCGTAGAAGCGGATATCGAGCGGGATCCCCGCCACCCGGGTCGGGTCGAGCTGGCGGACGGACCCGGCGGCGGCGTTGCGGGGGTTGGCGAACGGTTCCTCGCCGTTTTCGATGCGCCTCTTGTTGAGCTTCTGGAACTCGTCCTTGTGGATGAAAACTTCGCCCCGGACGGCCAGGAAATCGGGAAGCCTGCCGCCCCCGCCGCTCAGCCGGAGCGGGACGGCCCTGATGGTCCTTATGTTCCGGGTGATGTCCTCGCCCGTCTCCCCGTCTCCGCGGGTGTCGCCCCGGACCAGGGCGCCCTTCTCGTAGACGACCTCGACCGACAGGCCGTCGAACTTGGGCTCGGCCGTGTAGCCCGGCTCCTTCGAGCCCGTCTCGCGCCTGACCATGGTGTCGAAATCCTCGACCTCCTTTTCCTCGTACACGGAATTCAGGCTCAGCATGGGAGCCGTGTGGGCGACCTTGGCCGACCCGGCCATCGGCTTCCCGCCGACCCGGCGGGTGGGGGAATGCTCCGAAGCGAATTCCGGGAAGGCCTCTTCGAGGTCCCGGAGCCGGCGGAAGAGCTTGTCGTACGTTTCATCGGAAATCACGGGCTTGTCCAGGACGTAGTAGCGATGATCGTGATACTCGATGCCTTCCCGCAAAGCCTCGACCTCGCGGCGGACCTCGTCCGGGCCGAGCGACCCGACGTCCTTGAATCTCGTTCTCGGGTTCTTCTTGAAATCCATGACCGTCTCCTTCGTCGGGGTCACGGCGCAGCAGGCAAAACGGATGTTTTCGGCTGCATCTCCCCTCTCCGAGAAGGTGGACGCCGCCCCTCGGCGGACGGCAGTCCCCTCTTCCCCCTTGAAAAAATATAGACCGCGCCATCCGAGAAGTCAAATCCGGCCGGGGGGATTCGGCAACGGAAAACGGGGCGGTCCCGGACGGCCGTCCTGCCGGGTAGAACGTTTTCCTGGCAGGCGGCCGGGACGGCTCCGGCCGCACCGGAACATGCGCCGCACAGGAGGCACATCGTTCAGGCCGACGGCGACGGGGCCGGCCTGTTTTCGCAACAGGCCGGAATACGGACGGATCATCTATGGCATGAAAGTTGCATGCATTGATGGAAGCCGCGCCGAGGGAAAAGTCCACTCGCGGGCCCGAGAAAGACGGGAGGTCGAATCGTTTGAAATTCAAAGCTCAAAAAGCCGACGGCCCGTCTCGCGGGCAGGACTTCAAGTCAGGAATCCACGCCGCGCCGTTCCGTTACGAACTCCTGAACATCGATCAGCTGCGCAGCCATGCCCGCGAGCTGGCGCGTTGGCAGAAGGTCGACCCCCGCGGCGGCCGTAATGACCTGCTGAAGCGACTGGCCGCCAACGAGCGCGTGCTCCTGGGCGTCTACGATCTCGTGGCCAAGGCGGCCTCGGAGGGACGGCGTATCGCTCCCGCCGCCGAATGGCTGATCGACAACTTCTACCTCATCGAGCAGCAAATCAGGATCGCCCGGCTCCACCTGCCCCGCGCCTACGGCCGCAAGCTGCCCCGCCTTGTGAACGAAGGCTCCGCGGGACGTCCCCGGGTTTATGACATGGCGCTCGAGCTGATCTCCCACGTCGACGGCCGCATCGACGCCGAGAGCGCCTCCGGTTTGGTCGCCGCTTACCAGACGGTCGCTCCGCTGAACCTCGGCGAGCTCTGGGCCTTCCCCATCATGCTGAGGCTGGGGCTGATCGAAAACCTGCGCCGTATCGGCGACCGGATCGCTCTGCGCCGCAGGCACCGTGACCTCGCCATGACGTGGGCGGAGCGCCTGATCCGGGTGGCCGAAAAGCAACCCGGGAAACTCATCCAGGTCCTGGCGGATCTCGACCGCACCGAGCCACCCATGAGCGCGGCGTTCGTTCAGGAATTCTACAGCCGAATCCAGGGACAAGGCCCCGCACTCGAGGTTGTCCTCAGTTGGATCGAGCACGAGTTGGCCGGCCAGAGCCTCAGCACGGACCAGATCGTCAAGGCCGACAGCCACGAGCAGGCCTCCAGCCAGGTCTCCGTGGCCAACAACATCGCCAGCCTGCGGTTCCTGAGCGCCATGGACTGGCGCAAGTTCGTCGAAGGCCTTAGCTTGACCGAAAAGGCCCTCTGCGGGGACCCGCTCGGGGCCTACTCCCGCCAGGAGTTCGAAACCCGCGACCGCTCGCGTCACGTCGTCGAGGATATCGCGGCCCACAGTCCGGCGGCGGAAGAGGAGGTGGCCCGCGAGGCCGTCAGTCTGGCCGCGACGGCGCGGCAATCGGAGCCTGATTCGACTCGGAAGTCCCATGTCGGCTACTATCTACTCGATAAAGGCCGCAGAAAGCTCGAGAAAAAGGCCGGCAGGCGCCGGACTTTCAAGGACCTGATATCGCGTCTGGCCGGAGCCGTCCCGTTGGCCTTCTACCTCGCCCCCGTCGCTGCCGTGGCAGCCGCCGCGTCAGGCTGTCTGGCCTTCTTCGCCGGCCCAACGGGCCTCGCCGGTCCCGGGCTTTGGCTTCTGACTGCGGCGGCGTTCGTCGCCGGCTCCTCGGCGGGCGTTTCGCTGACCAACACCATCGCCCTGCGATTGGTCCGTCCGAAGATGCTGGCCCGCCTGGATTTCTCCGACGGGATCCCCGATGAGCACCGGACCATGGTCGCCGTCCCCAGCCTGCTGACGAGCCGGGAGGAAGTCGCCAGGCTTCTCGAGGACCTCGAGATCCGGTATCTGGGGAACCGCGACCGGAACCTGTTTTTCGGGCTTCTGACGGATTTCCCCGACTCGGGGCAGCCGTCCATGCCGGATGATGAGGCCCTGCTCGGCGAGGCCCGCGAGGGGATCCGAGCCCTCAACGAGAAGTACGCCGGGGAAGACGGCCGGCCGTGCATATTTTTCTATTTTCAGCGGAAACGCGTCTGGAACCCCCATGAACGCCTGTGGATGGGATACGAGCGCAAGCGGGGCAAGCTCGAGCAGTTCAACTCCCTGCTGCGGGGAGGTCCGTCGGAGGCGTTCCAGGAGATCGTCGGCGACCGGACGATCCTGCCCACGATCAGGTACGTGATTTCGCTCGACCGGGACACCCACCTGCCCCGCGACGCCGGGGCCCGGCTGGTCGGAACGATGGCCCATCCCCTCAACCGGCCGGTGTTCGACCCGAAGAAGGGGCGGGTCATGGAAGGATACGCCATCCTCCAGCCGCGGGTTTCCGTGGGGCTGACGTCGGCCAACCGCTCGATCTTCTCCAGGCTCATGGCCGGCGACTCCGGAATCGACCCCTACACGCGCGAGGTCAGCGACATCTACCAGGACCTATTCGGGGAAGGCTCCTACATCGGCAAGGGCATCTACGACGTGGACGCGTTCATGCGGGCCACCTCCGCGCGTTTCCCCGAGAACCTGATCCTGAGCCACGACCTGATCGAGGGCGGGTATTGCCGGTCCGCCCTGGTCACCGACGTCGAGCTCGTCGAAGACCTGCCCTCTTCGTACGCCGCGGAAACGAGCCGGCGCCACCGCTGGACCCGGGGGGACTGGCAGGTCACCGGCTGGCTCCTTCCGTGGGCCAGAAATGCCCGCGGCCGTCGGACCCGGAATTCCCTCAGTCTGCTGTCGCGCTGGAAGATCCTGGACAACCTCAGGCGGAGCCTGGTGCCCCCGGCTCTTCTCACAATACTGGCCGGCGGGCTGTCGGCCGCCCCAGGCTTATGGAGGCTGTGGGTTTTCTTCACCGTCGCCGCCATGTCCTTCGGGCCCGCCGCCGCCATCCTGGTCGACGGCCTGACCCCGTCGCGCGGCCGGAATTGGGGCCTTCATTCGAAGTCGGTGCTCGGGTCTTCGGCGCGCCATCTGGCCCAGACCGCTCTGGCCCTGGCCTTCTTGCCTTACGATGCCCTGGTCCGGCTGTCCGCAATCGCCGCCTCGGGCCTCCGCCTGCCCTTCTTCCGTTTCCGCAGGAAGGGCTTTCTGCTGTGGTACACAAGACAATCCGCTCGCCGGGACGGCCGTCGCGGGACGGCGGATTTCTGGAAAGAGATGTGGGTCGAACCGCTCGCGGGGACCGGGCTGGCCGTCTGGCTCGCCCTTGTTCATCCCATATCGTTGGCCGGGGCCGGCCCGATCCTGGCAGCCTGGATCGCCGGGCCCTTCCTCGGCTGGTGGATCAGCCGTCCGCTCGCGCCCGGCGGCCCCCAACTCTCCGAATCGCAGCGTCTCTATCTGCGGGGGCTGGCCCGGCGAACCTGGTCCTACTTCGAGGAGTTCGTCGGCGGCGGCGGCAACTGGCTTCCCCCCGACAATTTCCAGGAGTATCCCGAGCCCCGGGTCGCCTCGCGGACCTCCCCCACCAACCTCGGCTTGAACCTCCAGGCCAACCTGGCCGCCCTCGACCTCGGCTACGTGAGCGCCGGGCAGTTCCTGGAAAGAACAGGCTCCTCGCTTGCAGCCATGGAAAAGCTGGAGAGGTTCCGCGGTCATTTTTTCAACTGGTACGACACCGAGAGCGGGAAGCCTCTCCGTCCGCGTTATGTGTCGTCGGTGGACAGCGGCAACCTGATGGGGAGCCTGATGATCCTGCGAGCCGGCCTGGCCGGGGTCAGGACGCGGCCTCTCCTTCCGAAGGCGGCGGTCGCGGGACTGCGCGATGGGTTCGAGGCCGTGGTTTCGGCCCTGCGCCCGGCGGCTCCCGAGCCGGCCCGGCTTCTCGAGGACCTGCGCCGCTCCTTCAAGCGCGATTACGAAAGCCTGGCCGCCGGCGTCGCCCTCCTGGACGAGATCCGGTCCAAGGCCGGCGAATTGAAAGCCGTGGTCGGGGAAACCGGCGCCCTGGGCCCGGCCGCGGCCCTGGAGAGTCAGGCGGCCGACCTTCGGGACGACCTGCTGCGCCTGGTCCCCGATCCCGGATCGGTCGAGGGCAACCCGTCCCTCCTCGAGCTGGCCGCCCTGCCGGGAGACCGGACGGAAGCGGCCGAGCGCCTGAAGCTCGTCGACTCCCTGGCCCGCCGCACGGCCCAGCTCGAGGACATGAGGTTCGATTTCCTCTACGACCGGAACCGCGACCTGCTGGCCATCGGCTACAGCGCCGATGACCACCGGCGCGACCCGTCGTATTACGACCTCCTGGCTTCGGAAGCACGGTTCTCGAGCTTCGTCCTGATCGCCCTGGGGATCCTGCCCCAGCGGCACTGGTTCGCCCTGAGCCGCCTTCTGACCAGGGCCGACGGGGGGCTGGCCCTGCTGTCCTGGAGCGGCTCGATGTTCGAGTATCTCATGCCGCTCATCTGGATGCCCATGTACGACCACACGCTCCTCGACCAGACCTACCGGGCCGTGGTGGCCCGGCACAGGGAATACGGCCGACAACGCGGCGTCCCTTGGGGCATTTCCGAATCGTGCTACAACGCCACGGACACGAACATGACCTACCAGTACAACGCCTTCGGCGTCCCGGGCCTGGGCTTCAAGCGGGACCTCGCCGAAGACCTCGTGATCGCGCCGTACGCGTCCGTCCTGGCCCTCATGGTGGAGCCCGGGGAGGCCTGCAAGAACCTGCAGCGGATGGCGGCCGAAGGCTTCGCGGGCCGCTTCGGTTTTTACGAATCCATCGATTACACCCCGTCCCGCTTGCCGCGTGGGAAATCCCATGCCGTCGTCAAGACCTTCATGACCCACCATCAGGGGATGAGCCTCCTCGCGCTCGAGAACGTCCTTCTGGGTAATGCCATGCAGCACCGCTTCATGTCGGACCCCGGCCTGAAAGCCACCGAGCGGCTTCTCCACGAGAGGGTTCCGACGGCCGGCCCGAGCATGCAGCCGCACGCACCCGGTGTCCGTGGGCCGGCCAAGTCTTCGCCCGAGCCCGGCGGGGATGCCGGCCTTCGAGCCTACAGCGACCCGAATACGCCTGTCCCCGAGGTCCACCTCCTCTCCAACGGCTCCTACCACGTCATGACTACCGCGGCCGGAGGAGGCTACAGCCGCTGGCACAATCTGGCTCTCACCCGGTGGCGCGAGGATCCGACCGCGGAGGGGTGGGGAACGTTTGTCTACGTGCGGGATCCGGAGAACGGCCCGAGCTGGTCGGCCGCCTATCAACCCACACGGCGACGGCCCGATTCCTACGAGGCGATTTTCGCCCCCGCCCGGACCGAGTACCGCCGGCGCGACGCTGGCCTCGAAACGTACACCGAAATCGCCGTGTCCCCGGAGGACGATGTCGAAATCCGCCGGCTGACGATCGCCAACCTGTCGGACCGCCCGAGACGCGTCGAGGTCACGAGCTACGCCGAAGTGGTCCTCGACTCGCTGAACGCCGACATGGCCCATCCCGTCTTCAGCAACCTGTTCGTCGAGACGGAAATCCTCCGCGACCGGCAGGCGATTCTCTGCCACCGGAGAAAGCGGCGGCCGGAGGACGAGCCCGCCTGGATGCTCCATCTTCTGGCCGTGGTCAGCGGCGAGGCCGGCGAGCCTTCGTTCGAGACCGACCGCGAAAGGTTCATCGGCCGCGGCCGCACGCCCGAAAACCCCGTCGCGCTCGACCCGACGTCCTCCGCCGCGAAGGGAGAAGCCAGTCTTTCGAATTCCGAGGGATCCGTGCTGGATCCCATCGTCGCCGTGCGGCGCGGGTTCGCGCTCCGGCCGGACGCCACGGCCCAGCTCTGCGTCATCTCCGGCGCGGCCAGGACGCGGCAGGCCGGCCTCTCGCTAATCAACAAGTACCGCGAGCCGCGCTTCGTCGAAAGGGCCTTCGAGATGGCCTGGTCTCACAACCAGGTGCAGCTCCGCAACCTGGGAGCGAGCGAATCGGACGCCCAGGTCTATGAGCGGCTGGCCTCCTCGATCCTCTTCCCGAACCGGGCTCACCGGGCCCACCCGGCCGTCATCGCCAGGAACACTCTCGGACAGCCGGGCCTGTGGCGTTTCGGAATCTCGGGGGACCTGCCCATCACCCTGGTCCGCATCGGCCATGCCAACCGCCTCGACCTCGTCCGGGACGCCCTCGGTGCCCACGCCTTCTGGCGAGCGAAGGGTCTACCCTCCGACCTGGTCATCCTCAACGAGGACTTCTCCGGCTACCGCCAGGCCTTGCAGGATGAGATCCTGCGCCTGGTCCACGCCGGGCCGGAAGCCCATCTCCTCGATAAGCCCGGGGGTGTTTACGTCCGCCGCGGCGAGGAGCTTTCGGAAGAAGAGCGGGTCCTCTTCCAGGCGGTGGCCCGAACCGTCCTGGCCGACAGCGCCGAATCCCTCGCGGAGCAGGCCGACCGGAAGCCTCCCGCCGATCGTCTTCCACCCGCGTTCAAGGGGAGCCGGCGCGAATCTCCGGAAGAACCGTCGCCTCTTCCACCCCGCGACCGCATTCTCGACAACGGCCTGGGCGGCTTCACCGCCGACGGCCGCGAGTACGTGATCACGCTCGAGCCCGGGCGGACGACGCCCGCGCCTTGGGCCAACGTCATCGCCGGTCCGCACATCGGCACGGTGGTCAGCGAAAGCGGAGGCGCTTACACCTGGGTGGAGAACGCCCACGAATTCCGGATTTCTGCCTGGCACAACGACCCCCTGAGCGACCGCAGCGGCGAGGCCGTCTACATCCGCGACGAGGAGACGGGCCGGTTCTGGTCCCCGACGCCGCTTCCCGCGCCCGGCGTCGGCGGTTACGAGTCACGGCACGGGTTCGGCTACAGCGCGTTCGAGCACTACGAAGCCTCCCTGTACTCGGAAATGTGGACCTACGTGGCCGTCGACGTGCCGGTCAAGTTCAGCGTCGTGCGGCTCCGCAATCATTCCGGCCGAAAGAGGCGGGTCTCCGTGACCGGCTACTGGGAGCTCATCCTGGGCGAATGGCGCCATCTCAACCAGATGCATATCGTCACCCGGGCCGACCCCCAGAGCGGGGCCCTGCTGGCCCGGAACCCCTACGCCCGGGATTTCGCGGAACGCACGGTGTTTGTCGCGGCCAGCGAGCCCCTCCGCTCCCTGACCGGCGACAGGACCGAGTTCATCGGCCGCAACGGCACTTTGCGCGCCCCGGCGGCCATGGGGCGCGCCGGCCTTTCGGGCAGGACGGGGGCGGGACTCGACCCCTGCGCCGCGATGTCGGTCGTGGTCGATCTCGCCGACGGCGAAGAACGCGACGTCGTCCTGATCATCGGGGCGGGCGCCGGTGCGGATGAGGCGCGAAGGCTGGTCAATTCATACTCGGGACCCGGGGCGGCCCGGGCGGCCCTGGAGGCGGTCTGGGGGCAGTGGAACAGGCTTCTGGGCGCCGTCCACGCCGAAACCCCGGACCAGGCCTTCAACGTGATGGTCAATGGCTGGCTGCCCTACCAGGCGATCAGCTGCCGCCTTTGGGGGCGCAGCGGCTATTACCAGTCCTCCGGCGCCTACGGCTTTCGCGACCAGCTGCAGGACGCGACGGCGCTGGTCGTGAGCGCCCCTTGGCTGGCCCGCGAGCAGATCCTCCGCTGCTCGGAGCACCAGTTCCGCGAGGGGGACGTTCAGCACTGGTGGCACCCGCCGGCCGGTCGCGGCGTCCGGACCCGAATCAGCGACGACCTCCTCTGGCTTCCCTATTCCGTCTGCCGCTACGTCGAGGCGACGGGAGACACGGGCGTGTTGGACGAGAGCAGGCCGTTTCTGGAGGGCAGGCTTCTGGAACCGGGCGAAGACGCCAGGTTCGATCTCTGGCAGCGCTCGAACGAAGCCGGTTCGGTCTACGAGCACTGCGTCCGGGCGATCAAGCGCGGGATGTCCTTGGGACCGCACGGCCTCCCCCTGATGGGCAGCGGGGACTGGAACGACGGCATGAACCTGGTCGGCCCGGCCGGCCGCGGGGAGAGCGTCTGGCTGGCCTGGTTTCTCGCCCACGTCTTGACCCGGTTCGCCGGACTGGCCGAAGGCCATGGAGACCGGGCTTTCGCCAAGGCTTGCCGGGAACAGGCCGAGGGCCTGGGACGGAAGGCCGACTCCGAGGCCTGGGACGGAAGCTGGTACCGCCGGGCGTACTTCGACGACGGCAGTCCCCTCGGGTCGGCGTCAAACCCGGAATGTCGGATCGCTTCGCTTCCCCAAAGCTGGGCCGTTATCTCGGGGTTGGGACGGCCGGAAAGAGCTCGCCGGGCCATGGCTTCGGTCCTCGAACGACTCTACCTCGCTGAGGACCGGCTGCTCAAGCTTCTCGACCCGCCGTTCGATTCGTCGAACCTCGAGCCCGGCTACATCAAGGGCTATCCGCCCGGCGTCAGGGAGAACGGAGGGCACTACAGCCACGCCGGGATATGGGCGGCCCTGGCCCTGGCCCGGCTCGGCGACAAGGAGCGGGCCTGGGAACTGTTCGGAGCGCTCAACCCGGTCCGCCACAGCGACAGCCCTGAGAGGATGGCTGTCTTCAGGGTGGAGCCGTACGTCATGGCCGCGGACATCTGCACCGTGGCCCCCCACACCGGCCGCGGCGGTTGGAGCTGGTACACGGGCAGCGCCGGGTGGATGTACCGCCTCGCAGTCGAGGAGTTCCTCGGCCTGCGGCTCGAAGTGCACAGGCTCCGCCTCGAACCCCGCCTCCCCGACGATTGGAAGGAAGCCAAGGTCCACTATCGGTTTCGGGAAACCTTCTATCACATCATCATGCGCCGGGCCGGAAAGCCGGGAGACAGGGTCGCCCGCGTGACGATCGACGGTCGCGAGGCGGAGCCGCCTTTCGTGCCGCTGGCCGACGACCGCACCGACCACGAGGTCGAGGTCGTTCTCAGCGCCTGAACCGGAATGCGCCTGCCGGCGGCCTCGACTCCTGCCTCGTCCAGGCCCGGGAGCGTAGAAAGCGGGAGCGGCTCAATCACGACGGTACCGGGCCTGCGCAATGACCGTCTTCCCGGCATTTCGTCCTGCGGCGCCGTCCTGCTATAATGATTGCAGTTTCCGCATCGTCGCGCCCCGACTGGGCGTTCACATCTCGAAGGGGAGGTCGACATGGAAGTCATAAAGGATCCTAAAATCCACGCCGCTCTGGAGCTCCTCAACGTCTACGCCAAGGAGAAGGCGGATGACCTTGGCGACCTGGTCACCAGGAATTACGGCCAGTTGAAGAAGGCCGTCACCAAGGGCACGGCGACGGCCATCAGGAAGTACCCCTGGGCAGTCGTCGGCGGAGCGGCCGCCGCCCTGCTGGGCCTCGGGCTGCTCGTCGGCAAGCTGACCGGACGGAACAAAAAGTGAGGACAGCCGCCGTCCGGCCCCGGACGGCGGCGACCGGAGGAGAGGCGGCCATGGCCGAAGGGAAGCTCAAAGAGTACCGCAAGAAGCGGAGCTTCGAGAAGACCCCCGAGCCCAAAGGCGGACGGGCCGCAAAGGGGAAAAAGCCGATCTTCGTGATCCAAAAACACGACGCTCGCAGCCTCCACTACGATTTCCGGCTCGAAGCCGGCGGCGTCCTGAAATCGTGGGCGGTGCCCAAGGGGCCCTCCACGGACCCGCAAGAAAAACGCCTGGCCGTCGCGACCGAGGACCATCCCCTGGACTACGCCGGGTTCGAAGGCGTGATTCCCGAGGGCGAATACGGGGCGGGCACGGTCATCGTATGGGACAAGGGCACCTACCGGAGCCTCAAGGAAAAGGACGGCAAAATCGTCCCCGTCCAGGATTCGGTCAGGGACGGCCACGTCATGGTCTGGCTCTACGGCCGGAAGCTCGAGGGCGGGTATTCCCTGATCAGGACCGGTAAGGGCGAGGATGCTCGCTGGCTCCTGGTCAAGATGAAGGACGAGCAGGCCGACGCCCGGCGCGATCCCGTCGGCACGGAACCGCAATCGGTCCTGAGCGGGAAGACGATCAAAGAGCTCGCGGGCGGCGGGGGAGCCGAAAAAGATTGAGCGCGGCCCCGGCGCGCTCATCGAGGACGAGGGCGCCGGCGACCGGACGCTAGGGGGGGAGAAAGTGTCCGAAAAGAAGCCCGGCCCGCTCGCCGGAGCACTGGTGGGTCTCTTCCTGACCACGCCGCTGACCGCGATGCTCTATGTCGTCAACAAGCTGACCGGCCTGGCCTTCGCGCCCTTCGCGGCCTTCGACTGGGTGCGCGACAGGCTTCCCGCGGGCGTGATCAACTCCGGCATCGAACGCCTGGCCGGGACCCTCACGGCCCTGGGCATCAGCGTGCGCCAGGCGTCAAAGCCCGCCGAGATCATCATGGTCCTCGGCGTCTTCCTGGCGGCGGGAGTGGTCACGGGGGCGGTCTTCTTCGCGGCCGTCCGGCGCGCCGGGCCGGCCCGCCCGGGGACGGCGGGTTTCATCCCCGGTTTCGTCTTCGGCCTGCCGCTGGCCTTGATGCTCGTCAGCGGCTCGAAGGCGCCGACCGCTCCTCCGTGGCTGAGCGCGCTCTGGACCCTGACCGCCTTCCTGGGCTGGGGATACGCCTTCGGGAGAGTCTACTCCGGCCTGACTCGGGACGGCGCAGAAAGCCCGGACCCGAGCGGCCGAGCCTCGGCCACCCGGGTGGGCCGGCGCAAGTTCCTGATCGCGTTGGGAGCCTCCAGCGCGGTCATCACCGTGGCCGGCGCCGGCCTATCCCGGATGCTCTCCCGGCGGTCCGGCCCGGCGAGTACACTTCCGGCCGCGGCAGGAAAGACTCTCGCGGACGACATCCATGCCCAGGTGGGGCCGATCGTCCTGCCCAATCGCAACGATCCGGTCCCGCCGGCCCCGGGCACGCGTCCCGAATACACGCCTCTCGAGGATCATTATCGGATCGACATCAACCTTTCGCCCCCGGCCATCGACGGAGACAACTGGTCCCTGCGGATCGGCGGGTTGGTGCAAAACCCCGTGACCCTGACCCTGCGCGGCCTGGTCACGAAATATCCCCGGATGAACCAGTTCATCACGGTGTCCTGCATCTCCAACCCGGTCGCCGGAGACCTGATCGGGACCACGCTTTGGACCGGGGTCAGCCTTCAGAAGATCCTCGAGGAACTGCGGGTCGAGGAGGGGGCCCGTTTCCTGCAACTCGAATCCATCGACGGCTACCATGAAACCGTGCCCCTCGACCTCATCCGGGAGGAGGAGCGGATCATGTTCGCCTATGCCTGGGACGGGCGGCCTCTGGAGGCTAAGCACGGCTTCCCGCTGAGAATCTACATTCCGGACCGCTACGGCATGAAACAGCCCAAGTGGATCACGAGGGCGGAAATCACGGCCGACGACAACCCGGGATACTGGGTCGAACGCGGCTGGAGCCGGGAAGCCCGGGCCAAGTCCACTTCCGTGATCGATACGGTTGCCGTGGACGACATCGCCACCTCGCCGGACGGAAAGCGCCTGGTCCCGGTGGGCGGGATCGCCTGGGCCGGGGCGCGCGGCATCTCCAAGGTCGAAGTCCGGGTGGACCGGGGGGATTGGGTCAAGGCCGAGTTGAGAAGCCCGCTGTCGCCGACGACCTGGGTCATCTGGCGCTTCGATTGGCCCTTCGCCTCCGGCGCGCACAAGTTCACGGTCCGTTGCAGCGACGGCCGCGGCATGCCCCAGGTCGAAACCGCCGCCGGAGCGTTTCCCGACGGCGCGACGGGACTCTCTCGGCTGGAAAAGAAAATCCCGGGCCGGTGATGGCGCCGGGAGCAACGGGAGCGGGCATTTTGCAGACCCGGCGTTGTCTTGAACCGTCCTGTCTCGCTGGACGGCCAGGGGGTCCGTGCGGGACGCAACGACGCGGCCGTCCCGCCTGAGGCCTCGAGACTCGCAGGTCGCTTCTCGCGGAGGGATAACCCATTCAAGGGGGCGGAGCCGGGAGGCCACCTCCCCGCCGGCATTCGGCCGAGCCATTGGCACGATTCTTGATAGGAGTATTTGAGGAAATCCACGTATCCGCGTATCGAGGAGGAAAACATGACAAAGATGGGCTTTCTGCGGGGGGCTTTGCTGGGCGTGCTGGCCGGGCTTCTCGTCGCCCCGCGCTCGGGCAAGGAAACACGGGACAACATCAAGAAACAGTACGAAGAGATTTCGGACCGGCTCTCGGAGGAGCTGGCACGCCTGAAGAGCATCACCCAGGAAACCTACACCCAGGTGGTGAACTCCGTCGTTCACGGCTTCCTCGAGGCCAAGAAGATCACGGCCCAGGAGGCCGACGAGATCAAAAGCCAGCTGAAAAAGGGCTACGAGGAAGTTAGAAAATCCCACGAACGCGAGCAGGAAGCCGGAAAATCGCAGGCCTGAAACCGCCGGCGTCCCGGGAGAGCGCAATCGTCTTGGCCGGGCCGGGCCCGCCTGCCGGATTCCCTGTCCCGTCGTCTGAGCCGGGAACGGGCGTCCGGCCGAGGCCCCGGACAACCTGCGCCAGGCATGGCGTCCCGCGCCGGGATTCTGTATAATTGCCGCGGAAGGGGAAGACAATGAAACGCCGCCTCCCTGACAGCTATTACAACCCGGTTTCCTACGCGGGCACGGTCATTGCCCTGGTCGCCATCTTCATGTTCATCTTCCTCTACGTCCTGGCCTCGCTTTCCCGGATCGACCGGGCCTACGAAGGGATCGTCATCTTCATGGCGACTCCCGTGTTCATCGTCTTCGGGCTGGCGCTGATCCCGATCGGCATGTTTTTCACGGCCAGGAAGCGGAAGCGGGCCGGCGTCGAGAGGCTTCACCATATCGTCGTCGACCTGAACAAACCGTCGAACCGCCGGGCCCTGTTGATCTTCTCGGTCGGCACGCTGGTGTTCCTGTTTCTTTCGGCGCTCGGCAGCTACAAGGCCTATCACTTCACGGAGTCCGTCCTCTTCTGCGGAACCCTCTGCCACAAAGTGATGAATCCCGAATACACGGCCTACCAGACGTCCCCGCACGCCCGGGTGACCTGCGCGGAATGCCATGTCGGGCCCGGGGCGAGCTGGTACGTGAAATCGAAGCTGAGCGGCCTCTACCAGGTATACGCCACGCTCGCCAATGTTTATCCGAGGCCCATCCCGACCCCGGTCACGAGCCTGCGTCCGGCGCGGGAGACGTGTGAGCAGTGCCACTGGCCGCAAAAAGTCTACGGAAAGCAGCAACGCCTCGAGATCCACTACCTGCCGGACGAGGCCAACACTCCCTGGAATATCGAGATGCTGCTGAACACGGGGGCCGGAAACCAGGCCCTCGGGTTTGAGACCGGCATCCACTGGCACATCAACCGCGACGTCAGGATCGAGTACTTCCACACCGACGAAAAGAGGCTGGACATCGCCCGGGTGATCCTGACCAACGTGCAGACCGGCGAGAAGACCGTTTTCGACAGTACGGCCCAAAAGGTCGGCGAGGCGGACCTCGAAAAATACCCTCCCCGGTTCATGGACTGCATCGATTGCCACAATTGTCCGAGCCACATCTACAGGAGCCCGCTCGACTTCGTCAACCAGGCCATCACCGAGGGAAAGATCGACACCGCCTTGCCCTTCATCAAGAAGACCGCCGTCGAAGCCTGCCTCGAGGACTACGCGAGCCCGGAAGCGGCCCGCGAAGGCGTCGCCGCCAAGATCCGCGGGTTCTACGCCGAAAAGTACCCGCAGCTGGCCAGGGCACAGGCGGGGCCGATCGAAAAATCGATCAACGGGACGATCGAGGCCTTTTCCAGGAACATCTTCCCCGTCATGAAGGCCCGCTGGTCGGCCTACCCCAATCACATCGGCCATCTCAACTCGCCGGGCTGCTTCCGCTGCCACGACAACCAGCATGTCAGCGCCTCGGGCCGGGTCATCCGGAAGAACTGCACGCTCTGCCACGAGATCTACGGCCAGGGATCGCCCGACGCCATGGCCTACGGAACCGGCGACAAGTCGCTCGAGTTCAAGCACCCGGTCGACATCGGAGAGGCCTGGAAAGAGATGGCCTGCGCCGACTGCCACTCCTCTCCCCCGATCGATTTTTGATTCGCGCGGGCCGGCCGGGACGGACCCTCCGGAGTTGAGAGGTTTCGGCCGGCATGATACCATAGAGGCGAAAGATTGCCCGCTTCGCCGGGAATGGGGGGAACGATGCACCGAGTGCGGTCGCGATTCATATGTCCTTTGGTTTTCCTGGCCGCGGCGTTTTCTTCAACGGTCCTGACCTCGGCCGCGGGCCCGGCTCAGGCCGGGCCGGGAAACGCCGCCCCGCCCCAGGAGCAAAAGAAGCAGTTCTTCGTCATGGGCCAGCCCTACGCCTACGACTATCAATTCATCGACAACACCGAGTGCCTGAGATGCCACTCCGACAAGGTCGAGCCGAGGGCCTACGCGGAGTCCGCCCACGGCCCCAACTCCTGCAACAGCTGCCACTGGGACATCAAGAACGTCAACCAGCACGTGAAGGAAGCCCAGGCCAAGGGGGCCGACGCCAAGCCTTCGCCGGTGGACTGCGCCCGATGTCACGACAAGGAGGATTCGGCCTACAACCTGAGCGTTCACCACGCAAACGGCTTCGCCTGCACGGACTGCCACGGCGGCATTCACAAGCTCGCGGCGTTCGAGGTCGGCCAGAAAGGCGTCTATGACGTCTGCACCATCTGCCACGACGGGAGCGCCTACGCGGCCAGCGTCCACGGCAAGGCCGCGCTGGCGGGGAACGCCGACGCGCCCGTGTGCACCAACTGCCACGGCACGGACGGCAGCCTCCACGACATCGGGGCGCCCAAGGGCATGGCCTCGAAGAGATTCCATACCGATGCCTGCGCCGCCTGCCACGCCGACAGGAAGAAGATGGAGCGGAACAAGGTCGACCCCCTGGCCACGAAGACCTATTATGAAGGCATCCACGGCGAAATCGAAGAGTTGGGGTATCCGAGCGTGGTCGCGGGATGTTCCGATTGCCACGGCGCCCACGACGTCCTGACCCCGGCCGACCCCAAGTCGACGATCGCCGCCGTCAACCGGGTCAAGACCTGCGGCAAATGCCATCCCGGCGCCAACGCCCGCTTCGTTCAGTACATTCCCCACCTGAACTACCAGAGCCCCAAGCGGCCGGTCTTTCATTGGGCCACCATGTTCATGCACGGATTGCTCATCGGGGTCTTCGGCTTCTTCTGGATCCACACGTTCCTCTTTTGGCGCAAGGACTTCTGGTTAAGGTGGCGGGAGAAGAGCGGGGGGACCGGTCCGGCCGGCCCAGGAGGCGAGACGTTCCGCCGGTTCAGCGTCTTCGACCGGATTCTGCATTTCATGCTGCTCTCCTCCTTCATGGGCCTCGTCCTGACCGGGCTCCCTCTGGCCTTTCCGGGCGCGCCCTGGGCGGCCGGGCTGATGCGCTTCTTCGGCGGCTATCCCACCCGCGGCATCATCCACCGCATCTTCGCCTGCATCATGACCGCCGCCTTTGCCGTGACGATCGCCTACATCGTCTACTATCTCTTCTTCAAAAGGACCCCCGGCCGGCCCGGGTTCTGGAAAAAACTCTTCGGCCCCGATTCGCTGTTCCCGCGGGTCCGGGATTTCCGCGACCTCTGGAGCATGCTGAAGTGGTTCGTCGATAAGGGGCCACGGCCGGAATTCGACCGTTGGGCCTATTGGGAGAAGTTCGACTTCTTCGCCGTCTTCTGGGGCATGGTGATCATCGGGACCTCGGGCATGATCCGCTGGTTTCCGGCCTTCGCCACAAGGTTCCTGCCGGGCTGGGCCGTCAACGTGGCCGTGATCCTGCATTCCGACGAAGCCCTCCTGGCCGTGGGGTTCATCTTCACCGTGCACTTCTTCAATAACCATCTGCGCCCCCGCAACTTCCCGCTCAACACCGTGATCTTCACGGGCCGGCTGCCCGAATACCAGCTGATGGAGGACCACGGGCTGCAGGTCAAGCGCCTGGTCGAGGACAACCGCTTCATGACCTACGAACGCCGATACCCCAACGTGTGGGTGGACCTGATCGCGCGGCTCCTGGCCTTCGCCATGCTCGGCATCGGCGGGATATGCCTCATCCTGATCGGCTGGAGATTTCTGCAATGAAAGGAGGGGCGTGAGATGCAAGAGCCCCTGGAAATCGTCTTCCGCGACGTCCCCCGGACGGAGGCGCTGGAAAACCTGATCTCCGAGGAAATCGGAAAGCTCGAGAAAGTCCACACCAACATCACGGGAGCCAGGGTGGCCGTCGAAAAGCGCCAGTCCCATCAGTGGGGCGGAAGTCCGCTGCTGGTCCGGGTCGAGCTCCACGTCCCCCCCAGCCACCACTTGGTCGCCGAGCACTGCCCCGGGGAGGGCGGGCGGCACGACTCGCTCGAAACGATCATCCGGTCCACTTTCAAGGCGGCCCGCCGCCGGCTCTCGAAGCTGGTCGAAAAGGAGCGCGGCGAAACGAAAACCCACCCCGAGCAGGAATTGCGGGGCGTCGTCACCAAGCTCTTTCCCGAAGAAGGCTACGGTTTCCTGGAGTCCGTCGAAGGCCGGGAAGTGTATTTCCACAAAAACAGCGTCCTCCAGGACGGTTTCGACAGCCTGGAGATCGGGACCGGCGTGGCCTTCACCGAGGAAACCGGAGCCTCGGGGCCCCAGGCGAGCACGGTGAGGGTCGTGGACAGCCGGGGGCACGAGCCCGGCTGGTGACGGGGCCGACCGCCCCAGCGCGGCCGCCTAGGCCCGGCGTGTCCTGCGGGCGTACGCCTCGGCCGTGGCCACGTCGCGCGGGTAGGTGCGCAAGGCGACGAAGCCGACCAGGCCGCTGACGAAGAGCGGCACGAGCATGACCAGGAAGGCCTTTTGGAGGCCGGCCCCGCCGCCGCCGAACACCTGTTCCGAGACGTACCCGAAGACCAGCGGCGCGCTGGCCTCGGCAATCCAGCGGAGCATCGTCCGGATGGACTCCGCGCGTCCCCAGAGATGGGGATGCATGATATCGAGGCGGGCGGCGTCGAGGGGCGGATTGACGCAGCCCAGGGCCGCGGCCGCGGCAAAGAAGCAGATGAAGTTGACCGGGAGCGACGAGGTGAGAAGCCCGGCCAGGAACAGCACGGTCGTCGATATATAGCTGACCGAAGCCACCAGGACCCGGCCCGACAGGTTCCCGCGGGCCAGCAGGAGGTCGCCCAGCCGGCCGCCCAAAAGCACCCCGGCAACGGCTCCCCCGGCCATCAGGATCAGGAGCCACAGGCCCAGGGAATGGGTCAGGCCGAACTTGCCGGTGAGATATACCAGGCCGAAAATCCTGATGCCGGCGAAAAAGTAATACCCTATCGCCGAGGCGCCGACCAGGATGAGGTTCGTCGGGATGCGCAACACGTAGCCGACCGCCCACCACAGCGATTTGTCCTTGGGGTCTCCGGAGAGAACGAGGTGGTCGCGGGGCGTTACCCCCTTCTCCCGCACTTTGGCCGCGATCATGCGGCTGAGGACGCTTTCCCCGGCCCCGTCTCCCCGACCCGGTTCCGACGCCGCACCGGCGGACCCCCCGATTTCATTCTGGCCGCGGCGCAACCGGCTCGCCCCGCCCCGCTTCGGTTCGGGCAGGCGCTTGACGCCCCAGGCCAGAAATGCGGCCGGCAGGGCCAGGGCGAGGAATCCGGCTCGCCACGAAACGAGTGCCAGCTCGCCCGACACGATGAAGCCGAAGCCCGTCCCGAGGAGCTCGCCCGAGAGGATGTACCCGTAGATCCGGCCGCGGTCGTGGGCCGGAAAGTAGTCTCCAACGAGCGAGGCGATGGCCGGAGTCGCGACCGCGACCCCGATGCCGAGGGCGATGCGCGTCAGCATCAGAAACCCGTAGGACAGCGAGGCGGCCGTCGCGGTCATGGCAACGCCCCAGCAGAGCACCGCCGCCGCCAGCAGCCGGACACGGACGGTTCGGTCCACCAGCCAGCCGAAGCCGAGCGTCATCACGGCCCCCACCGCCGCCGTGACAGTGACGATCAAACCAAGGTCGGTGTGGCCGATATGGAAGGCCCGTTCGAGCTGCGACGCCATCGCCCCGATCGCGCCCTCGTCGGCGTAGTTGAGAGCCAGCACGGCGGCGAAGAGCCCGACGACCCTGGCGCGGGCCGGGCCGCCGACGGACCTCACGAGCCCCCGGAGGATCCGTCCGGCCCCGTTTTTCCCAGTCACGAAAATTTCCCCGCAGGAAGAGGGGCCCGCCCCGCTCAACCCGTCCGCCCGGTGTGAAAGAGTCCCCTCTGCTGCCTATTCGAATGTACACGGATGAACCGCCGGGGTCAAGAAAGCCGGCCGCCGCCGGCTTGGGGACGGCCTCCGTGGCATCTGATGATGTCATCCCGCACCTCGAAGCCCCAGTCCGGGCGGAGACCCCGGACGAAACGCTTCAGGGTCTCCAGGTCCGGATAGTCCCCCTCCCCGGTGAAACAACGGGCGTCATCGATCAGGACCACGTGGTTCGGCCCCGGGTGGGCCAAGACGGCCCCGAGTTCCCGGACGATGGGCGTGTCCCGCCCGCCGCGCGCCGTCAGTCGGCCCGAATAATGGGCGTCGAGCCAGAAGAGGCAGGAATCCCGGCGCGTCGAAAGCAGGCCCGGCAGGAGCTCCCCGCTGTTTCCCCGCAGGACCGTGATGTTGGGGAACCGGGCCAGCCGCCGGCGGGCCTTCTCACAAAGGTCTTCATCGAGCTCTATCGAGATGACCCGCCGGAAGGTTTTCCCGCCGGCCCGGGCCATGTCCCCGAGGAAGGTCCCCGTCTCGACCAGCGTCGTCAGCGAGAAGAGCCGGGCGTATCCGGCGACCGTCCTCTGTTTGAAGGCCGGAGGCGGAGGAGCCGGCCGGCCCCGGAGAGCCCACACGCGCAACTCTACGGCGTGCGCCGCGGGCTCGAAGACGTCGTACAGGGGCAGGCTCTTGAGAACAAGCTTCTTCCACAATCCGTGCATCGCCCCGGCGGCCCCCCGGCCAAATGATAGTCCCGGCCCCCGGTTCGGGTCAAATGCTTTGACACGACGGACGATCTCCGTTATTTTTAGCGGAGGATCGGATCATGAGCCCGACAAGACGCACATCGGTTGCCGTCCTCTACAACTTCGTGGGCGAGGACGAGTACGAGACTCTCCGGGTCAGGATCCGCAACGGCGACGTCGTGTCGCCCACGGGCGACCTCAAGGACCTGGAGAGCATCTCCACCGTGCGCGAGGACATCGACGCCATCGTCGCCGCGCTCCGGGACGAGGGCTATGCCGCCCGGGCCGTCAACATCCGCGACGACTTCGACCGCCTGTTCAGGGCCCTGACCTCCCCCCGGCCGGACGTCGTGTTCAACCTCGTCGAATTCTTCAACAACAGTCCGCGCCAGGAAGACCGCGTCGCCGCGCTCTACGACCTGCTCAGGATTCCCTACACGGGTTCGCCGCCCATGACCTTGGCCATCTGCCAGCGGAAGGGGTTGACGAAGCAGGTCCTCAGAGGTCTGCGCATCCCGATCCCGCGCTACGTCCTGGTCCGGGAGGAGCCGTTCCCCCCCAAGCCGTCGGGCCTGGTTTATCCGCTCATCGTCAAACCCGCCTGGGAGGATGCCAGCACGGGTGTCGACGAACTGGCCGTCGTAGAGGACCGGGCCCAGCTCGAGCGGCGCGTCCACATGATCCTGTCCGAGCACAGGCAGCCGGCCCTGGTGGAAGAGTTCATAGCGGGCCGGGAGCTGGGGGTTTCCGTGATAGGCAACGCGAATCCCGTGGTCCTGCCGATCGAGGAGGTGGATTTCTCCAACCTGCCGCCGCAGTATCGCGGGATTCTCAGCTTCGAGTCCAAATGGGATCCCCTGCACGAGGTTTTTCATCTGGGCAAGCTCGTTTGCCCGGCCGAAGTGGCCGAGCCCGTCCGGTCGAAGGTCGAGGAGATCGCGCTCCGGACCTACCGGGCCCTGGGCTGCAGGGACTACGCCAGGATCGACATGCGCCTCGACAAGGACGACCGGCTCTTCGTCCTGGAGGTCAATCCCAACCCGGACCTGACGGAAGGGGTGGCCTTCATGGCCTCGGCCGAGGCCGCGGGCATGTCTTTCGCCGGCACGCTCAAGACGATCGTCGAAGAGGCGGTTAAGCGCGTCGAGCCCCCTTCCGGCGGCGGGGAGCCGGCGCGGCCGGATGGACGGGAGACGGCGTGACCGACATCCGGCGTCTGCTCAACAACAAGGACACCACCAAACTGGAGGTCCTGACCTCCCCCGTCAACGCCCTCGGCCTGGACATGAAGCGTTCGCTCCTGCAAAAGCCCATCGAGCGGCTCCGGGCGCGCTTGAGGCGCCGGGGCATCCGGCTCAGGCTCCATTTCTATCTCGGAGAAGACTGGGGATGCGTCACGGGAACGGCCAACATCGAGGTCGGGTTCTATGACGCCGCCCCGATTCTCAAGGAGCTGAACCGCGAGATCCGGGGCTGGTCGAACGACGCCCGGACCGTCGATTACCTGCTCCGGCACGAAACCGGGCATGCCTTCTGCTACGCCCACAGGCTGTACAGGAACCGGGAATTCCGCAGGGTCTTCGGCGTCACGGGGAAATTTTTCGACACGTATCCCCCGACCGACCGCTACAAGCCTCATCCCTGGAGCCGGGATTACGTCAACCCCAACAGGGACCATTACGCCCAGAAGCACCCGGACGAGGATTTCGCCGAGACTTTCAGCGTCTGGCTGTGCCTTCCCGCCAATTGGAAAAAAACCTACAGGAACAGGAAAGGGGCCCTCGCCAAGCTCGAGTTCGTCACCAAGGTCGTCGGCCGGTACGGCAGCCAGCCGGCCCAGGTGCCGCTCGACCCGCGAGAGGTCGACGCTCCGGTCGGAGCCATCAAGGCCACGGTCGCGGAGATCCTCGGGGCCTCGCTCACGAAGTACCGCGCCAAGGCCGGGGGCTACATCGATCCCTACCTGAAAAGGATCGCCCGCCGTCGCCTCAGGCCCGCCGACGCCGGGATGATCCTGCTCGCCGATTTGATCTGCGCCCACCGAAAGGCTCTCATGGAAGCCCTGGGGCGAAACGCGCGGGTGACCCCAGCGACCGCTCTCGCGCTGGTCGGCAAGATGGAAACCAGGTCGAGGGCGCTGGGGCTTTTCATCCCCCTGGGGCTCTTGGACAAGGCCCTGATCGACGTCGTTTCCCTGGCCACGACCCTGGCCGCCCGCTATGCGCTGCACGGCGAGATTCTCCCGAGGCCCTGAACAAAACGCGTCACCAACGGGCCAGGCCGCCCGGAAAGCCTGATATATCAGACATTTGACTCCTCGCTTCCGGAGGCCGGCGATGCTCTCGGTATGTCGTACCTTGCCGCACAATTCCGTTTATTTCGGGTTGACGCCGGCCGTATCAAAAACGATATTTAATACCGGGGATTGGAAACAGGGAGAGAGCCTATGACAACTGTCGGCAGTAGGACTTTCCGGCCGGCGGAGGAGACGCCCCCCGAAGAAGCCCGGCTGAAGACATGGATGGAGTCCCGGCCCGCCGTCCGGTCCGACCCTCGCCCGGACCCTTCCCGGTTTATGGATGAACTCTTCGACCTCGTCGTCCGCCATTTCTGCCTGTACCATAAAGCCTGCTTGAAAGACCTGCGGGAGGAATTCGAAAGGCAGCTCGTGGGGCACGTGCTCGAAACGACACGCTGGAACCAGCGGCGGGCGGCCCGAATCCTGGGAGTCAAGTACACAACGTTGAACCACAAGATCTTCAAACTCGGGCTCAACGCGCCTCTCCAAGAGTCGGAATCGGGGCCGGCAAGCGCCGGAGGTGCGGAGCAGCATCGCGCCTGACGACACACGTCCACCCGTCCGCCCGGAGATCCCGATTATGGAGGTCCGCGGGAGGAGTTCGATCGTCTGGACAGGGAGACGGGCCATAAAGCGGGAGCGGGAGCCCGGCCATGGAAGATAGATACGTACTCAGATCCTGGAAGGAAATTTCCGCCTATCTCAAGAAAGACATCCGCACCTGCCAGCGCTGGGAGAAGGAACTCGCTCTTCCCGTTCACCGGCTCGAGGGCACTCCCAAAGCCAGGGTTTACGCCTTCGCGGACGAACTCGACAGGTGGTTCGAAAAAAAGCTGCACGAACACAGACCCAAGGAAAAAAGGCCCGCCCGGCGCCGGAGAGCGCTGCGCGTCGCTCTCACGTTCGGCCTGGCTCTCGCGGCCTGGGCGTCCATCGTCATGTGGCGCTCATGCTCGAAGACCAACGCCTTGCTCCGATTCCCCGGAAGCGCTTCAACCGCTCTTGTTGCGGTTGAAAGCCGCACCTGTCAGGCCCTGATCCTCCCCTTCGCAGGCCTCGGACACGGATAGGTCCCCGGCCTTCCCCCGAGAGCCGTACCATTTTTTAAAGGCCGCGGTTTGGTTTCGCCCGAGGCCTCTCCTTTCGGCCCCGCGCAACGCCGGCCGCCTCGACGCACGGCTGCTCCGGAAGTGCAAGAATCCGGCAAGGAGCGATAAGGAACGGCACGGTCCGGCACGGCCCCGGCCACCCTTGCGCAGCTCGGGATGCCAGCTCATATTGTCTCTGGCGAAAGGGTTCCCGGATGACGGCCCGCCCGGCGACTCCGGGGAAAGGGGGAGAGCCATGATGGTCGTGAAGAGCCGGCCTTTCCGGCGGGCCCGGGGGGCGGGATCGATCCCCGGCTTCGCGGGGATGCGCCGTCCGGTTCTTCCCGTGGCCGCAATCCTGCCCTTGATTTGGATCGCTGGGCCGCCGCGCGTCCCGCTCTCTTCTTCCCATCCGGACCGTTCCGTCCGCTGCTTCGAGGAGGTTGAGGGCCGGCGGATGCAGTACGCATGGACGAACGTCCGTGGTGAACGGACCTCTCTGGCCTTTTTCATTCCGCGCCAGGACCTCGAGGCGTCCGAAAGCGGCTTCGGTTACTTCAAAACAGAGCTCGAGAAGGACATTCTCGAACTCGAAGCCGCCCTCCGGGAGCGAAAGGATCTCTCGCCATGGGCCATGGCTCAAAGGCTCCTCCACGGCAGCCCCATGAGCCGCCGCCTCGAAATCCGCGAGGGCCCCGAAGGCTCACTCATCTTCGCTGTCGGGCCCGGCCAAGCCTCCGACACCGAAGCCGCCGCGGAGACGGCCCGGCTTCAAGCCAGGCTGGACCAGGACTGGCTGCCCTGCCGGGAAGCCGTCCGCCGCGCGGTCAGAAAAAGGATATCCTCCTATCTCGCGGATAGGGGCCTGGTCCGGCTGGCGGAGGGAATCGCCGTCAGGTACGACGAGGTCGTCGAACGGAACCTTCCCTTCGTGCGCCCGCTGGCCTCGAATCTGGAGGGCTGTACGCGGTCCCAAAACACCCTCGACCTTCTGGAAGCCGTCCTGTCATTCGTCCAGGCCATACCCAACGGCGACGTTCCCGCGGAACAAGGCGGGAAATACACGGCCGGACTCAGCGTGCCCCTCCGCGTTCTCGCCGACGACCGCGGCGACTGCGATTCCAAGGCCGTGCTCTTCGCCTGCCTCTGGCGCAGCCTGTCGCACGCTCCATTGGCCCTCGTCAGCATCCCAGACCATATGCTCGTCGCCGTTGCCGTCCCCCGGCCGGCGGGAGCCGTGATCTCCATTCACTCCAGAAAATACGTGCTTCTGGAAGTCTGCACCGGGAGGCGAACCGCCGCCGGCACGATCATGCCATATTCGGCCAAGGCCGTTCTGGCGGGCCGGGTTCGCTACAAGCTGATTGATTGAATCCTGCCGGACCGGCTCCCTCCGGGCCCGGGAGAGCCGCTCATTGCCGTGTCCCGGAATCGGGTCCCGCGGCCCGAAGGCTCAGGAGGAGGCCGACGATCAGGACGAGCAGGCTCAAAACTTTGAGGATATCCAGAAACGGCAGGCCGACGATCAGGATCGCTTTCAGCCGATCGACGTAGTGGAAAGACAGCAAGTCGACGAGGCCGAGCGTCAGATAGCCGAGGGCGCCCATCGCGGCCAGCCAGCCGCGAAATCTCAGCCTGCCCCTGGCGACCGCCGCGACCGAAAGGACCGCCAGGCCCACCGCCAGCGTGGCCAGAAAGACGATAGCCGCCGCCTGGAAGGACCTGCGCATGTAATAGAAGTGCGCCTCGAGCGCGACCATCCGTCCCAGGCCGGTGACCTTCTCGTCGAGGCCCAGCAGTTCGCCCGCGCCGGCCAGAAAGAGGAAGCCGCCCAGGCATCTCCACAGGGCGCAGGAAAAACGCCACTTCTTTAGACGAGGTCCCTTGGCCCTCCTGGCCAGGGCCAGGCTGATGAGCGATCCGGCCGCCAGCAGAGCGAAGATCCCCAACCGGCCCGCCAACGGGGTCTTGGGAGGCTGCGCCTGACGAAACCTGCGTCCGCCGCCTCGGGACCCGGCTTCGGACGCGCCGGCCGGGGCCCAGGGATAGACGCTGACGCGGCCGAGGACGGGAGGGCTCTCCGCGGACGCCTTGGACCTGACGGGGATGGGGACCGTGACGGCTCCGTTCGTCGTATCCTGCCAGGCCCCCGTCGGCGTCAACACGATGATCGCCGACACCGACTCGACGTCCGGCCGCTCCTCGACGGCGAAGCTCAGGACGCAGGTTCCGCCCCTGCGGGGCTCGCCTGAGACCTTGACAAGCTTGAACTGGCCCCGCGGTTCGTGCCTTCTGTTCCGGGTGACCAAGATCCCATCGATGCGGCTCGGCTCTGGAATGTCCCCGAGTTTGACGCGGATATCCAGGACCTCGCCGGCGACGGCGTAGGAAGGCGCCTCGACCTCCAGCCACCGCGCCCGGGGCTCGAGATTCCGGATGAATCTCCAGGCCACGACCGCGACCAGGGCCAAGCCGACGAGGAAAGCGGTCGCCAGAAAGGCCTGCTTTCGGTTGGAGACGATCGGTGACCTCGGCATATTTCTCGGCTCGTGGCGGTTTTTTGAGTGACGATGGTATCCCGGCCGGGGGCCGCGAGTCAAGTCGGTGTCGCGGGGCGTCGGGGCGCGGAGCGGGAAAGCCGGGGCCGAACCGAAAGGCCTCCGGCGGCGCTGGCGGACCGGCCTCAGCGCTGGATGCGGGCGCAGCCGCTCGCGGCGAAAGCCCTCACCTGGTCCAGGGTGGCCATGGTGGTGTCGCCGGGGAAAGTGGTGAGGAGGGCCCCGTGAGCCCAGCCGAGCTTCACCGCCTCGCCGGGCGTCTCCCCCGCCATGAGCCCGTAGAAGAAGCCGCTGGCGAAGCCGTCGCCGCCCCCGACCCGATCGTGGACCTCGATCTCGCAGGCGGGGGAAACATACGTTCCGCCGCCGACCCAGGCCACCGCCCGCCAGCCGTGCCGGTTGGTGGAATGGACGTCGCGCAGGGTGGTGGCGACCGCCTTGATGCGCGGGAACCTGTCGATGACGCTTTCGATCATAGCCAGAAAGGCGGCCGGGTCGAGTTTCGACGCGGCCTCGATCCCGGGCCCCGGAATGTCGAGCCCCTTCTGCAGGTCCTCCTCGTTGCCGACCAGGACGTCGACGTTTTCCACGATACCGGCCAGGACCCTGGCCGCCTCGGCCCGGCCGCCGCGCACGGCCCAGAGCTTTTCCCTGTAATTCAGGTCGAAGCTGGTCACGGCGCCGGCCCCGGCGGCGGCCTTCATGGCCTCCGCGACCAGGGGGCCCGTCGTCTCCGACAGGGCCGCGAAGATGCCGCCGCTGTGGAACCAGCGGACGCCTCCGGCGAAGACGTCTCCCCAGTCGAAATCGCCCGGCTTGAGCAGAGCCGCGGCTTCGTTGGCCCGGTTGTAGAAAACGACGGGCGCCCGGACCCCGTGGCCGCGGTCGCTGTACACCGTCGCCATGTTGGGGCCTCTCACCCCGTCATGGTCAAAATGCTTGTAGAACGGCTTGACCCCCATGGCCCGCACCCGCTCGGCGATCAGGTCGCCGACCGGATAGCCGGACATGGCCGTGACCACGCCGGTTCTCAGGCCGAAGCAGTCGGACAGGTTGGCCGCAACGTTGAACTCGCCTCCGCTGACGTGGATGCGGCATTCGGACGCCTTGCGGAAGGGCACAATGCCCGTGTCCAGGCGGTGGACGAGCGCCCCCAGGGCCACGAAATCCAAGGCCCCGTCGGAGCGGATGGCCAATGCGTCGGTCATGTTTCAACTCCTTTCCGGCCGCCTTTTAGCGGGCCGCCCCCGCCGGTCCTCACTCTCCGCCGAATTCCTCCCGGCACGCCCACAGGCCCAAGCCGGGATTGGAAATGAAGAACACCCTTTCGCCGTCGGGCAGCGTGTTGTATCCTTCCCGGAGCGAGCCCGGATCATAGCGCTTCATCGCCCGGTCCGGAGAGACATAGCGAAAACCCACCCCCTCGACCTCGGCCCGGGAAAGTCCGCCGGGACAGTAGGTGATCGCAAACCTTCCCTCGGACGACCCGTGGATCAGATGCGCCGCGGCGCTCAGGTTGCGGCGAAGATCCTCCTCGCGCCCGACAAGGTCGAGGACGGCCGACGTTCCCAGGTAGCCGTACTTGCGGACCAGCCCGTCGATGACCGGGTCCTCCCCGAACCGGCCCACTCCCGGAGCCAGGACGACCAGCTCCCCGCCGTCGGCCAGGGCCAGCCTGGTCCGGTAGACGCTCTTGTTCCCGAGCCAGGTGCTCTTATACTCGGCCGGGTCCAGATAGACGACGACTTTCCGGAGAGGCTCGTCGAGAAGCGCGACGTTCACCCGGCGGGCCAGCGCGGCGGCCCGAGCGAAGCACTCCCCGTCATCCCCGATGAACAGGCCGCGCAGGACGAGGCCGCTGTCGTCGGCCCGGCCGACGACGGTCAGGACATGAACGACGGGCCAGCCTCGGGCGAAATTGTCGGAGGCATGGTCGAGGACCCGCCGGACCGGCGAGTCCGCCCGGCCCATGACCGCCTCCATGCCGCAGGCCGCGCCCAGGAAGTGCGTCCTGTGAATGGTCTCGGCCCCGCCGGCCCCGATGAAAAGGTTCTTGTTGTGGCCGGCCATCCCCGCAACTTCGTGGGGTACGACCTGGCCGACGGACAGGATCAGGTCATGCCGGCCCTCGGCGACGAGCCGGGCGACCTGGATAGGGATGGGATAGTCGATCCGGCCCCCGGAGAACTTTCTGACCAGGCCGGCGGGCACCTCCCCGATCGAGGCCAGGCCGCGCCGCCAGTCGTGAACCCGAAAGAGGCCCGGCGGAACCTCGCCGAACATCCTCCGGATTTCTTCCCCCGTCATCGGGGCGTGCGTGCCCAACGCCGGGAGGATATCGCTGAGGCTCCGCCCGTAATGCTCCCACGCGGCCTCGGTCAGTAAACCCGCCTGGGAATGGACACGCGTGAAGTCGGGGGGCAGAGCCAACACTCGCTTTTTCGGCCCCAGCTTGTCCAGGCAGGACACGAGGGCTTCCCGGGCCTCGGCCGGGGTGATCCGGCCGTGCGGAGAGCCCTGGCTGAAAAAAATCATATCTCAGACTCCCGAGAAAGCCGAGAATCCCCCGTCGACCGGAACCACGACCCCGGTAACGAACCGAGACATCGGGGAGAGCAGCCATAGAACGGCGCCCAGCAGGTCCGCAGGCGCCCCGAAGCGGCCCATCGGCGTGTGACCGATGATGGTCCTGCCCCTGGCGGTAAGTTCCCCCGTTTCCCTGTCGGTCAGGAGGAACCGGTTCTGCTCGGTCAGGAAGAAGCCTGGGGCGACGGCGTTGACGCGGATGTCGGGGGAATACTCCTGGGCCATGTGCACGGCCAGCCATTGCGTGAAGTTCGTGACCGCCGCTTTGGCCGCCGAGTAGGCCGGGATCCGGGTCAGCGGCCGGAGCGCATTCATCGAGGAAATGTTCAGGATGACCCCTTCCCTCCTCTCGGCCATCCGACGGCCGAACACCTGGCTGGGCAGGATCGTCCCCATCAAGTTCAGTTCGGCCGTGAACCTGAAGGCCTCCTCGGGGAGGTCGAAGAACGGCCGGCCGGCCCCGGTGGTCGCACCGGGAGCGTTGCCGCCGGCGCCGTTGACCAAGCCGTCGATGTTTCCCCACTCCTCGAGGATCGTCTGCGCCGCCCCCTCGACGGTATCCCGTTTCAGAACGTCGGCCCCCAGGACGAGGTATCGCCCCGGGCCGGCCTCGAGACGCGGCAGCAGCCTCTCGGCCAGGGCCGGGTCCCGGTCGAGGATGGCCACCGACGCGCCGCAGCCGGTCAGGGCGCAGGCCATCTCGCCGCAGAGCACTCCCGCGCCGCCCGTGACAACGACCGTCCTTCCCGAGAAATCATAGTGCCTTTTCAGCTCTTCGAGGTTCATTTCGTTCCTTCCTTGACGGAGACTGAAACGAGGCCGGCGCCGCCAACGGCGTCGGCGCCCCGCGCCGCAAGGTCCAGCCCGGCCGGCTCGAGCTTCGGCACGAGCGCCTGGATGATCCCGAGCGCCGCGAGGTAGGCCGACCCGGAAACGAGGAAAGGGATCAGGTAGTTGTGAGTGCGCTCCAGAACGTAGCCGATAAAAGGCGAGAACAGCAGGCCGCCGACCGCCCCGGCCATTCCACCCAGGCCGACGACCGAGCCGACGGCCCTCTTGGGGAACATGTCCGAGGCCATTGTGAAGATGTTTGCCGACCAGCCCTGATGGGCGGCCGCGGCCAGCCCGATGAGCAGGACCGAGGTCCAGAGGCCGGACACGCGCGACGCGGAGACGATCGGGACGACGCACAGGGCGCAGAGGAGCATGGCCGCTTTCCGCGACCTGTTAACCGGCCAGCCGCGTTTGATCAGGCCCGAGGACAGCCAGCCCCCTCCGACGCTGCCCACGCTGGTCATGGTGTAGATAACGATCAGCGGCAGGCCGAGGGCCGTGAGGGAGAGGCCGTGGCGCTCGTTGAGGAACTTCGGCAGCCAGTAGAGGTAAAACCACCAGATGGGGTCGGTCAGGAATTTGCCGATAACGAAGGCCCACGTCTGCCGGTAGCGGAAAAGGCGCCGCCAGCCGACCTTTGCGGCCGGCGGCTCGGGCGGGTCGCTCTGGATGTAGGAGAGCTCCCGGGAGGCCAACCTCCTCTGGCGTTCCGGCCGTTCGTAGAACAGGAGCCAGAAGGCGAGCCAAACGAACCCGATGGCGCCGGTGAGGACGAAGGCGGCCGGCCAGCCAAGGCTGACCGTCAGCACGGGCACGACGGCGGGGGCAACCACGGCGCCGATGTTGGCGCCCGAGTTGAAGACCCCGGTGGCCAGGGCCCGCTCCTTCTTGGGGAACCACTCCGCGACCGTCTTGATGGCCGCCGGAAAGTTGCCGGCTTCGGCCGCCCCCAGGGCCGCCCGGGCCGCCCCGAAGCCGAAGGCCGTCCGGGCCAGGGCGTGGCCGGCCGCGGCGACGCTCCAAACGCCGATCGACAGCGCATAGCCGAGCTTCGTGCCGAACCTGTCGACGAACCAGCCGAAAAGGAGCAGGCCGACGGCGTAGGCGGCCTGGAAGGCGGTCACGATGTAGCTGTAGCCGAGCTCGGTCCAGCCGATCTGTTTCTGCAGCACCGGAGCCAGGAGCCCCAGGATCTGACGGTCGACGTAGTTGATGGTCGTGGCGAAAAACAGCAGCGCGCAGACCGTCCAGCGGTAGCGGCCCGCCGTGGTCCGGGCAAGCGCGTTCGACTCGGTCATGGCCTGAGGTTCCCGGTCAGGATATCACGTCCCGGGAACTTTATCACCAGGGTCATGGTCGGGGGGGCCGAGAAACAGCGGCGCGATGTGGCGGCGGAGCAAATTATCGGTGACACGGGCCTCGATGACCTCCCGGTGCCGCTCCAGGAGCGCTCGAAACCTGTCGCCCGACTCGGCCGCGATCCTGTAGCTGATGTGCATCAGCTGCCTGAATCCAGGATCGAACAGGTCCCGAGTCGGGTCGTTCTCGAGCGCCTGCAGGAAACGCCGCGAATCCCACGAGGCCACGGTCTCCGGGCCCGGAAGCCGGGCCGGGTCGATCGCGACGACCGCCCGATAGGGGCCGGCCAGCTCGTCCAGTCGCCCCAAGGCCGCCGCGTAGACGTCCTTGACCAGCCGCAGGCCCTCCCCGCCCGAGGCCGCCAGGCCGGCCGCCTCTTCGAGCCAGGTGGTGCCGGCCGTTTTCAGGTGGACGCCGGCATCCGCCTTCGTCAGGGCCCGATGCATCGCGGGATAGAGAGACAGCTTGTCGCTTCCGGAGTGGACGCTGAGTTTCAGGTTGGCGGGCAGGGCGAAGGACCTTTTCGCGAATGCCACGACGGCCAGGTCGTCTTCGAACTCCCGAGCGAATACGCCGGCATCGCCGACATAATCGACTCCCTTCAGGAAGGCGCCGGAAAACCTCGGAGCAATCGTCTGGGCGGGGATCCCCTCCAGGGCCAACGCAGCCAGGATAAAGAACAGTTCGCCAGGCGTCTGAGGCCGGTCCGTCTCGTCGAGGGAGACCTCGGCGACGAAATTCCCGGGCCCTTTCTTCCCTTCGATGTGCCGGTAGACCCGGCCCGCCCTGAGGACCGCCAGAAGATACCTGCGGGCGACGTCCGCCAGCACTCCGGCCGTGACCTCTAACGCCTGGGCCAGACCCGGGACCTTCAGCCTCCCGATGAAACGCGACACAAAATCGAAATAGGCGCCCGCCGCGTCGGCCTCGGCCGGCTGTCCGATGGAATCGGCGACGTCGATCGTAAAGAAATCGGCGGACTCGAGAAACCTGTCGACCGTCTCGAGCCGGATATGGTCGGCATCGACGTAATAATCGCCCGCCCACCCGGAGGCCGCGGCGGCCTCGTCCGCCTCGCGCCTCGCGGCCTCGGGCCGGCTGCCGATGATCACGTGCTCGCGGTCGGACTTGTTCCAAACCGGCGTGATCTCCACGCCCCGGGTCCGGGCCGCCTCCAGGGCCCGGAGCTGGGCCCTCCCCTCGAGCCCGAACCGGTCGCCGATACCGAGCGAGTACTTTGCGAGTGTCCTCATCTCCTCTCCGGTCCGGGCCACGGCGGCAAGGCCGCTGCCGTCTTCGCGCCTGTTACCCGCAGTCTTTTCTAAGCGGCATCCCGGCTCTCGGGAAAGCCGAAGTACCGCTCCGCGTTGTCATGACAGATGTCCCTGACCATTCCGCCCACGAGCTCCGTGTCGTCCGGAACGAGGCCGCGTTCCATATCCCGCCCGAGAATGTTGCAGAGCAGGCGCCGGAAATACTCGTGCCGGGGATAGGACAGGAAGCTCCGCGAGTCGGTGAGCATGCCGACAAACCGGCTCAGGAGCCCCATCGTCGACAGCGCTTCGATCTGTTTCGTCATGCCGTCGAGCTGGTCGAGGAACCACCAGGCGGCGCCGAACTGCATCTTGCCGGGAACCGAGCCGTCCTGGAAATTCCCGATCATGGTCGCCAGGACTTCGTTGTCGCGCGGGTTCACGCTGTAGACGATGGTCCTGGCCAGCCGGCCGTCCGCGTCCAGCCGGCCGAGGAACCGGGCCAGCGGCCGGGCGACCTCGAAATCGCCGATCGAGTCGAACCCCGTGTCCGGGCCGAGCAAGCGGGTCAGGCGCGCGTTGACATTTCGCAGCGCGCCGAGGTGGAACTGCTGCGCCCAGCCTTTCTCCGAGTCCATCACGGCAAACTCGTGGAGCATGGCCGACTTGAATCCGGAAGCGGCGGCCGGGGATACGGCCTTCCCGGCCCGCAGCGCGTCGAAAGTCTCCCGGACCTCCCTTTCTCCGTAGCCGTCGGCGTACAGCTTCTCGAGGCCGTGGTCCGAGAGACGGCAGCCCGCGGCGTGGAAATAATCATGCCGGGCGCGGAGCGAGGCCAGGAAATCGTCAAACTTCCCGATATCCCGTCCCGCCGCCCGCTCGAGCGATTCGACGTAGGCCCGAAACGCCGCGGGGTGTTCGGCCGCCATGGCTTTGTCGGGACGGAAGGCCGGATAAACCCGGAACGGAAGGCCCGGAGCGTCGGCCAGGATCTTGTGGTAGGCGAGGTCGTCGACCGGGTCGTCCGTCGTGCACACGACCTCGACGTTCATCCGGCGCAGGATCCCCCGGGCCGAGAAATCAGGATGCGCCAGCCCGGCGTTGCATTTCTCCCACACGGCTTCGGCCGTGGCGGGACCGAGAAGCCGGTCCGTTATCCCGAAGACCCTGGCCAGCTCGAGGTGGGTCCAGTGATAGAGCGGGTTGCGGAGCGTCTTGGGGACCGTTTCGGCCCACTTCAGGAACTTCTCCCGGTCGGAGGCATCTCCCGTGATGAATCGCTCGGCGACGCCGGCGGCCCTCATGGCCCGCCATTTATAGTGGTCTCCCGCGAGCCAGATCCGGGTCAGGTTCCCGAAGCGGCGGTCCTCCGCGATGTCCTTGGGCGAGAGGTGGCAGTGGTAGTCGATGATCGGCAGTCGTTCCGCGAAGGAGTGATAGAGTTCCCTCGCCCGCCTCGTTTCGAGGAGGAAGTCGTCGTGGATGAACGGTTTGCTCACGGCCGATCCGGACCTGCCGACGACAGGGTACCGGGGATCGCAGCTGATCGGTTCACGTTCGCGCTCTCACACATGTGGTTCGGAACGCCTTGCTCAAGGCCGCCCCTTCCCCCGGGTATTTTATTTCGCCGCCGGCCGCCGGTCAACCACGATGATGCGGATTCTGACATTCACGGGATTCACGGCAGCGTCGACGCAAGTCGCCGAAGCGCTCGTCGAGCGCCTGCTCCATCCGCCGCTCATCCTCGACCCGGCGGGCCGGATGGTAGAAGAAATCCGCGTCGAACGAGATGCCCGCATTCATGTGCCACCAGGAGGGATGAAACACGACCTCGACCGGCAGCGGCTCCTTGGCCCGGCCTCCGCGCCGAGCATTCGCAATCGCCATGCTCCGTGGCGGCATCCTATTTTCCCGCCCATCGCAGGAGGGCCCCCGTCCAATCCGGCTCCGGCCCGCCGAGAAAGCTCCACGCCGACTCCGCCTCCACGAGCGACCGCAGGCGCGAAAGCGACGGCGCATAGTTGGCCCGGGGCTGGACGGCGATGAGGGGCACGTCATCCCCGAAGGCATCCGTGAAATCCCTGAGAGTCGCGAGGCCCGCGACAAACCCAACCCGCGGCTCGACCAGGGCCGCGATCATCGCCGCCTGTCCGGCCGCAGGCCCGCGCCCGACGACGGCGACTCTGAGCCCCTCCGGCGCGAAGGCCGCGACCGCCCTCGAAATATCCCAGCCCATTCCGAAGGCCGGAGCCTGGCCGAGGTACGTTTGGAGCCGCAGGTCGAGGCCCCGCGTCTCGCCGATGCCGCGCGGGTCGACGGCGACGCACATGATGCCCGCCGCCCGCAACCGCTCCACCGGGAACTCTTCGAGGGCGGCGGCCTTGCCGCGCTCGCTCACGAGAACGGCCGCGGCCCGGGCCCGGCCCTCCGCCGGCCAGATGATCGCGGGCAGGGTCAGCCCCGTTTCCGGGACGAACGTCGCGCGCCGCCGGCCTTCGCATTCTCCGAGTTCCCTGACCTCGGCCGGAACAATGTCCGGCAGCCCGCCGTTGAGTTCGGCGAAATCCGCGAACGACCCCGTTTCCCGCTTCGCGGCGGCCTCCGCGTTCTCTTCGAACATCCCGCGGGCGATATCGCGCATGGTCAGCGTCCGCGCCGGAGGCTTCGGCAGGACGTACATGTCCGGGGAGTCGGGAGGCTCGGTGGGCCGCCCCGTCTCGGGCACGGGCGTCCCCGTGCCGATGTGCTTGACGTACTTGTCGAAGAACCCGAGGACCGTTTCACGCATCGGCCGGCTGCAGTCGTGGCCGCCGGGGAACATGCGCAGCCAGGCGTCCTTGGATTTGCCGTAGAGCCCCCACAGGCCCCGGAGTTTCTCGCCGGATAGACGCATGCCCGCGGCCGGAAATTCCCTGTCCTCCTCGGCCCCGACGATCAGCACCGGGGCCGGAGCCCGGAGCGCGAGAACATCCGCCCTGTCCCCTATCCGAAGCGCCCCGGGCACGTGGTTGCAGAGGCAGCCGTTGTTCGGGTTGACTTCTAAGCTCGAGGCGTAGACGACCGAAGCCGCCGCCTTGAAGCGAGGGTCGGCCGCGAACGCCCAGAGTGTCGCCAGCCCGCCTCCGGAGGCGCCGGTCAGCCCGACCCGCGTCATGTCCGCCTCGGGACGAGTTTCGAGGTAATCCAGCGCCCTCATCAGGTCCCAGACGTAAACGCTCGTCGCGTTCTGCGAACCGAGGACGAGGCGCAGGTCGTCGTGGGTCCCGGCCCCGCGGCGCTCGACGCGGCGGCCACCCTCAAAGCTCCAGCCCGGGGAGTCGATGACCATGGCCAGGTAACCGCTGAGAGCCTGTTCGACGAGCCGGGCCTGGACCGTCGGCTCCTGCTTTTTCCACTCCCAGTGACCGTGGGAATTGACGATCACGGGGAACCTGGTCCCTTCCGGGGCGACCGGCACATACAGATGGGCGGTCACGGGAAAATTCGGGCGGCTCTCAAAAACCACTTTTTCGATCCGGTAGCCCTGACGCGTGATGACGCCTGCGACCCGGGCCTCGAGAGGCGTGCTCGGGGGGAGAGGGTCGAGCCCGAGCGAACGGAAGAGCTCGGGGCGCCGGGCCTTGCGCCGCCGCTCGAACTCCTCCCGTGTCGCCGGCACGGGCAAGGCCGCGGCCGCCTTGACCTTCCCGTCGAGGAAGGCGTTGACCATCTGCGGCCCGCGGATGTTCCGGGACGAAAGAATGTCGTCGTCGTCGACCTCCCCGGGAATGGCATCGAACGTTGCGCCCTGGCGAAGGGCGACCACTTCACCGAGGGTCCGGAAAGCCACGCCGCGGGCGTTCATGAAATCCGTGACGACCGAGGTCGAGTACAGGCCGCCTTCGGTCCCCGCGTCGATGACCACCACGGGCTTTCCCTTTTCTCCCGAAGCCAGGACCGCGGCCAGGGAGGCGGCGCAAGCCGGGATGTGAAGGCGTTCGAGCAGCCGGGCATTGATCATGACGATCCTCCCTTTGCCCCAGGGCAGCACCGCGGTCCCGCCGTCTCCGGAAACCGTCCATCCGGGGCTCGGCAGGAAGACCTGGCGGAGGATGTCGGGGTCCTCGATCCGTCGCATTCCGAGCAGGCCCCCCGGGTCGAAAACGCCCGGACGCCCGCCCTTCACCCCCAGCGGCCTCGGGAGCCAGTCGAGGGTGTAGCGGCCGCCCAGGTAATCCTGGGCGAGGACGATCAGAGTCAGGCCGCGCCGCACCGGGTCGAGCACCTTGCGCTCGGCGGGAACGTTGAAGAGGCGGTGGAAATTCGAGGCTCGGGACGAAATAAGGAGCAGCCCGTGTCCGGAGGGCGCGAGAACGGCCGGGTCGAGGTAGGTCAGGGCCTCCTCGCTCGAATAGATGAGCGGCGTGGGTCCGGGTTTCGAGGCGACAAGGAGATACGGAGCGTCTGCGTCCCAGCCCGGGACCCTGTCGACACGGCCGTCCCTCTCGACTTCGGCGGCCACGGAATGCCCCCAGGCCTCGCGCCTGAACGTGTAGGCGAAGCGGCCGGCCGCGACAGGCATGGGAAACTTATGGAAGAACGTGCTGCTCGGCAGCGGCTTGACCAGGGCCCAGGCCCTCGAAATGCCGCCGGCAGCCACACTGAGGGCGGCCGTTTCGGAGGAGATTTCCAAACGGAGGCCGGGAGGGGACGGCGCCTCGGCGAGCCGCGGGATCGGGTCGGCCGCCGGCGGCGCCAGGGCGTCCAGCCGTTCGGCCTCGGCCTGGATTTTCGGCAGCTCCTGCGACCAGTGAAACGTGTTGGTGCGCATCCGCAGCCGCTCCGTGAAGGGCTTGTAGAAAGGCTCGGCCGAGAGGGCGCCCCACTCCCCGGCCGCTTTCCTCATGTGCCAGGCGGCCTTTCCGGCGGCGCCGACGACCCCCTCATCCGCCTGGCCGGCCCGGTAGGCCGACATGAACCGCTCCGCATAGTAGCGCCCCAGCCGCGAGGCCTGCGTGCAGGCCGTGACGAGTTCGGCAAGCCGCTTCCTCTCGCCGGGAGGGACGGATTCGGGCGGGATGTCCGCGGCCCCGGCCGCGGCCTGGGCCAGGGCCTCCAGGCGGGAGGCGGCTTCCACGGGCTCGATCCGTCCGTCCAGGCCCCCGGTCGCGGCGTCGGCAAGAGCCTCCCTGGCCGACTTGAAGACGTGCGAGTCGAAGGGGTCTCCGGCCAGGTAGGCCGCGGTGTCCCCGCCCCATTCGAGCTCGACGGCGTGGTTGCGGTGGTCGGGACCCAGGGAAAAGGCGGAGAAGGCGGTGTGGATGATCCGGGTCGTGGCGCTCCAGGCCCGGGTCAGGGGCCCGGCGGCTTGGGGGCCCAGCTTCTCGGCGATCTGGGCCTCGAACACCTCGTCCGGGGTGCCCGGGTCGTAGCCGAGGCGGCCCCAGAGGTTCAGGAACATCCAGTCCCGCTGGTGCGTCCAGTCGCAGTAGAGATTCCCGGGGTCGGCGACGTAGCAGCGCGGGGACTTGGGATAATAGGTCTCGAGCGGCTCCACGGAAAACCCGGCCGCCGTGCCTAGCGGCATGGACTTCACGGCCCTCCGGACCGCCGCGGGGTCATAGACCGGCAGGATGCGGTGGGTGCCGTTGGCCCGGACCTGCCAGACGATCTTGTAAGGCTCGGCGGGCCAAGTTCCCCCGCCGGGGGCGGGATTCCCC